>Ga0228536_1000142_pt1 | contig 186915 bp, 136 predicted proteins | sample SJ1Smetagenome_FD_168611 | JGI IMG/M metagenome (GOLD analysis project Ga0228536, IMG submission 168611) | Enriched culture of PCE-dechlorinating microbial communities from Ithaca, New York, USA - SJ1.S | ecosystem: Engineered > Modeled > Simulated communities (microbial... > Unclassified... | reverse complement strand
ATCGTTTGAGCACCGATGCGCAGTCGAGCCGTCGCAGGCTGTCGTGGTGCTTCAGCAGCTCCAAAAGCATCGCTGCGGGAAGACGGACCTCCGTCGGGTCCGTCTCCGGATCGGGGACGATCACGGCCCTGCCGCTGAAGCAGAGGCGTCTTCCCAGAAGATGCCGCCGAAGAAGGCCGAATTTTCCGGAAAGCAGCGCGACGAAGGCGCTGTGGAGCTCCAGGAGCGCCTTCAGGAAGTCCCGCAACAGTTCCGACGACGGTTCCGACGTCTCTTTTGCGTCGCCCTTTCGCCCTTGCGCGTCTTCTGGGCCTGTCGCGTCTTTGTGTTTCCCTCGGCCCGGTCGTTGCACTTGTTCTGCTCGTTCCGCCTCAGTTTCCTTTGCTCCCATCTCCGTAGCGGTGCTTGTTTCCGCAAAAGACGGAGGCGCACTCGCCGCCGCGAGCGTTTCTTCCGTCGCTTCCAGTGTTTCCTGCTCGCCGTTCGGACTCATGTCCTGCTCTTCCTCCGGATCGAGACGCTTCAGAATGCTCAGGGCCTTGCGGAGCGCCCGATACGTTTCGGGGTGGAGCGCTGCCATCTCGGGAAAACAGGGCAACCCCGGCGTGCCACCTTCGGTGCGCGCCTCCAGCAGGGCCAGCGCTCCTTCAAGATCCTTGCGGCTCGACCCTTTTGGCGGGCGATGCCCAACGCCCTCGGACCGAGCGTCGCGCCGCGCCGCCTTCGCCTCCTCGACGAGCGTCGTTGCCTCGGCCCGAAGCCGCTGCAGCAGTTTCGCCGCCTTGTCCGGTGCCGCCAACGGCACCACGCCTGCGACATGCTCCCTCGGATGCGGCAGAAGGAGCACACCCCTGCGGCATTTTTCTTCCGCCGCTGTGAGCCGTTGCAGCGCCTCCGCCCAGGAAAGGCGCGGCGCCCTCAGATGCCGGAGGACGAAAGGTTTGGGAGCGAAGTCGGATTCGGCGGGCTCGCTTTCCTTCGAGGGGCTTTCCTCTCGGGCGTCGCTGGAGTCCATGTCCAGCCCCAAAGAATGGAGCGCCGCCTCAAGAAGGCGCCACGTTCCCTGGGGCGACGCAGACCGAGCGTCCCGTTCGTCCGTGCCCTGGGTTCGGAGCTCTGCGAGCAGCTCTTCCGGAGACAGGGCGGGGGGAGCTTCGTCTCCGGCCTCGGGCGTCTCCGTCGCTTTCGGGAAAAGCGGCGCCACCGCGGAGAGGAGCGCCCAGTTCTCCATCTCCCCGAAGCGCTGTCCGGAGCGCAGCCCTCCCGCAAGGGGCTCCTGGCGAAGCGTCGAAAAAGACCCGGAAGTGCCGCGCGCCTGGAGCTTCGCTTCGGCGTGGTGTTTCAGGCGGCAGATGTACTGTCTTCCCACAAAGGCCCGGACCGTTTTCCCATCGGGCAGGAGCACCTCGAAACCCGCCTCGTCCATGCCCAGATGTGTTTTGAACAGCTCCAGAAACCTCGCCAGCTCCTCTCGGCTGTGCGGCTCGGTGGAGCGCACCGGAACGTCTCCGGGAAGCAGTTCCTTCTCCAATGCCCACAGTGCGAGGCCGTGGATCATCTCCGCCACCTGTCCCAGGTTTTTTCGCTTCAGGATCGCCCAGGGCGAAAAACACAGGTCCACCGGTACCTCCCGGCCGTTGAAGCGCACTCGGGGCGGTTCGTCCAGGATGCACGCCACCACGCCCTTGTTGCCGGATCGCCCCGTCAGCTTGTCCCCCAGGGCCAGTTCCCGGCGTACCTCGAAGACAAAACGAAGCCGCAGTTCCGCGTTGAAACACTGCCCCTCCGCCTTCTTTGCGTCTTCTGCCCTCTCGCCTTTGCTTCTTTTTTTGTGCTGTCCCTTTGCCAGCCCCGTGTCATCCCTTTCCTCCCGGTGTTTCGGGCGGCCCAGAACGACGTCGAGCGTTGCCTCCGTCAGCGTTCCCGGCTCCAGATGCTCGTAGCGAAGCTTCGAGGGGGCCCGTTCCCCCGAGAGAGAGGTGAGCCAGGGGAGGCCCTCGGGCAGGGGCAGTGCATCGCCGAAGAAGAAAGTTGTTCCCTGGTGCTCCGTGAGGCGCTCCTTGCAGCGACGCAGGCGCTCCTCCACGCCATCCTTCGGCAGCCCGGGGCAGAGAAAAGTCGCCTCCAGGGTCACCCGGTCGGTAAAGCCGAGCCGCTCGGCGAAAGCCCGGGAGACCGCCAGGCCGTCCTCGAAGGTGTACCCCTCCCAGGGCATGACCGCCACAAGGGCGTCCGTCCCCAGAAAGGGAAAGAGGCGCCCCTCCCGAAAAAGTTCCGAGGAAAAAGCGATGTTTCGGCACGCCTTGCCCTCAAGAGCCCCGCACACCTCGGCGGGGGTTCGTCCGTCCACCGACACCGCCTGTTTCAGATTTTTCCCTCCCATGAGCAAGCGCGGTCCGTCCGTCCAGGTGGGATAGGGAACCATGCCCGTGGCGAGGGAAAAGAGGCTTCCCTTCGCGTCGGCGTCCTCGTCGTCCTTGTCCTCGCAGGTGAGGCGCAGCTCTTCCGGATCGAAGGAACACCCCTGACTGAGAAAGAGCTGCAGACCGATCCGCTTCGACTCCGGCGTGTGAAAAGGACAGAGCTTTTTAAAATGACTCACTGCGGGAAGGCGCACCCTGCCGTTGAAGCTTTCCGGCGCGGCCAGCTCCACCCGGCGCAGACTTTCGAGCGCCAAGAGCGGATTGCCTTCCACAGGTACCTGGGCGGCCTTGAGGGCGCTGCGGGAGCTTCCCGACACGAAAAAGCCGTTCAGAGCGGCCTCCAGGCGGAAAAGTGCCCGGGCGAACTCTTCTTCCGCACCGACGCCCTTTGTGGCGATGTTCTCCAATGTCTTTCTGCAGAAGCTCCGCCACAGCCCGACGGCCCGGCGGAGCCACGAGGGAAGCACCGTCGCTCCATTCAGATCCGGCGCCTCCGAAAGGCGGAAGCTCCTTCCCCGCTCGAAGGGGAGAAGGCCTCCGTCCGTCGCGGTCGCCTTTTCACCTGCCCCCTCGTTTTTCTCCCGGGGCGGTGCCCCGTTGGAAGACCGCACTCCATGGACCGACGCGGTATGCTCGGGAGGAAGAAAAACCTCCAGCGGCAACGCCCACAAACGCCCCTCCGGAGCCGGGAACACCGACAACAGCGGCAGCAGCCAGCGCACCGTTCCCGAAAAGCGCGTGTCGTTCTTAGGATGAGGCGAGAAGCGCACCTCCAGGGAGAGCAGCGCGAGAGGAGGTTCGTTGCGCTTGTGCGGCGCCTCTTCCGTCCTTTGAGGAAACACCTCCCAGGAGTGCTTCAGCGTCAGTCGGTCTTGGGACCACGCCTGGCAGCTTGCGGCGAGACGGGACAGCATGACGTCGAAACGGTTCTGCATGTTCGGATGAACCGAGAAGGGGAGGAGGATCTTCTCTTTGCCGGGCATCTCCATTCCTCCTTGGATGTGGGGGTGTGGACAGACGTGCCATACGTTGCCTACGGTCTCCGCAAAGAAGCGCAAGTCTTGCCCATGTTGTGGACACTGGTCCGGGATCTTTTCACGCGTTGCGTCCGATCTCCGGGAAGAATTGGGCGTCGCCTGCGGCTCTTGCGGCGCGTCGGCCTTCTTTGCGGTTTGCCCCGGTCGTTTCGTTTTTTCACAACGTGGTTTGCACCGCATTGTCTTTGTCCAGTTCATGATAACATCAATTTCAAAGAGGAGAGGCGAGGAAAGGCATATCGAGAGAACCAAGCGACGAAGGGCATCTCAAGCGAGGATCCGCCAGGAGGCGAGACTGTGTTCCCTCATGGAGCATTTCCCGCCTGATTCACTTTGGAGGAGAAACGATTCTCCATTCGCACCGGATCTCTCGATCTTGCTGTGGAAACATTTCCCCGACCTCCTTTCGGAGGACGAGAAGTTGTCCATCCCCCGGCAGAGACGATGCCTGCAAAGTGCGTTCTTGCGCAAGCAAGCGCGTTTTTTCAGATAAAAAACACCACGAAAGGCAGGGAGAGCCGTGAGCCACAAAATCCGATCCGAAAAGACCATCCGTATGGCGTGCACCGTGGGAACCTCCTTTTCCACGAATTGCAAAGCCTTTTCCTCCGGGGCAAACGATCCCGAGGCGAAGAAAAAAGAGGAAGACTTTCGGCGAGCGTGGCGAGAGATCTGGCAGGAGGACCTTCCCGAAGTCGCCGAGCAGTTCAGGGATCGCCTCTTGGGCGCCGTGGTGAGAGAGAAATGCGAAGCTCTGTGTAGAGATCTCGCCTCCGGAACGTTCGATGCGGCCTCGCTTCGCCGCGCTGCGGAGACCTTCGGTCTCATCCTGAGCGACGAAACGTACAAAAAGAATATGAAGGAGACCTGTAAGGCCTTCTTCGACGCGCTCCAGGGGGAGAAGGCGGCGTCGGAAAATACCCTCGGCGATCCCTTTCTGAAAGGACAGTGGCCCTCCGCGGAGATCCAGAGCGTTTTTCGGTGGCTCTGCCTCGAAAGCAGACGCGACGAGATCATGCACCTTCGCTTCGTCCTTCTGCCGAGCAACGATGCAAAATCGCAGCTCACCGCGTGGGTAACCCATTTCTTTCTGCGCCTCGCCCTTGAAAGAAACCTGTTTCCCGGAAAAGCCCTTTCGCCCGACCCGGACGCCGTGGAGATCCGCCCCGTGGAGATCCGCGTACAGGATCGCAATAGCTTTCTGCACAGCCTCGAAGGGCTCTTCGGCGCCTTCGACGGCGAACTGAAAAAGGCCGAAGCGCAGGGTGAAGAGATGGTCATCAACAACTGCGGGGGCTATAAATCCATCTCCGCCTTTGCCCTCCTCTACGCCCAGGTGCACGAACTCACCTCCCTCTATACCTTTGAGAGCGGCGACTACGAGGCGCTGGAACTCACCTCGCTTCCCGTGGGATATGCCCTCGCCTCCATGGACGAGGAGATCTCCCTGCTCAAAGTGCTCACAAGAGGCGGCGACCTGCGGCAGGTTTTTTCGGACGAAACGACGGCCAAACTCCCCGGTTGGATCAGGAGCCTTCTCTTTGAAGAAAAAGAGGAAAGCGAAGGAAACAAAAAACGCCTGCGCGTGAGTTCCTTCGCCGAGACCCTCGTTCAAAGCTACACTCGGAACCGGCGGGCCGTCTCGGGCATCGGCAAGGGCCTTCTCGACATTCTCCGGCGGAGCGAGCCCGGAGGCGAACTTGCCCGCTACGTGACCGAGCGCATCGAGAACGAGTGGGCCGAGCTGTGGCTGGGCGACCAGATTCCCGAGACGGTGGAGCACAGCCGCAGGCACTCCAAGCGCCTCATGGAGATCGCCGCCAACATCTTCCGCTGCGCCGAAGAGCCCCTGACGGAACTGGGCGTGCTCGAACCCGAGGCGCTCACCCTGCTTATCTCCTGCATCTACCTCCACGATATCGGCCACACCGCCGTGGCCTATCCCGTGGCCTCTTCCGTCGCGAGCGACGCTTTCGCCGGCGGCGTTCCGCACGGCGCCGAACCCTTTCCGCTGAGCCTCTTTCCCTCCGCCGTGCGGGAAGTGCATCACCTCCTCTCCCGGGACATGATCGAGGCCTGCGACGGCGCCTCCTGCGGCGCCAGCCCCCTCTTTCCCGGCACAGGCATTGCGATGGAAACCCAGACCATGCTCAAGACCCTGGTCCCCCTCGTCTGCTCCTATCACCGGGGATACACGCGCCTCGTCGGCGACGGCAACGCCACACCGAAGGCCTCCGTTCTCGCCGTGGGAAATTTCCTCTACGGAGCGGCCTTTCAGGAGACCCTGCGCCCCTTGAAGGCCCGATTGCAGGATCCCCGCTTCGCCAGTGCCTTTGGACCCCTTTCCGTTTCCCAAATCCTCGCCGTCGCCGCCCTGCTTCGGGTTATCGACGGCTGCGATGTCCAGGCCGACCGCGTGGTGGACCGCATCTACCTTCGTGCCCGCCTGGCTCGCACCCGGGACGAAGCGCGGGTGCTGAAGCGCGAATTCGACCTGCTCTTTCACTCGCCCCGTCTCGCTCTGCCCGAGGCGCTCAGCGCGGAGTTCACCGTGATGCGGAAAGCCGTGGAGACCGTCAGCGAGTTTGGAGAACGGCTGGACATCGACAAGGTGGAGCGGGGGCAACTTCTCGACGAAGAGCGCACGACGCAAATCGAAGAGAAGGCGAAGAGAGGTGGAGAAGGAGCCGTAGAACGCCTCTACGCCATGGTTTTCGAGCTGCTCCAGTCTCTCCGCACCTACGCCAAGGAAAAGGGGGCGTCCTTCCCGGGGCCGCTCTTTTCGGTCTTTCCTGTGGAGATGCTTTTGCTCTCCCTGGCCAATCGCGTGGTCTTCAAATGGGAGCAGTTTCTCCATTTCTACAAGCACCAGTGCGTTCTCTGCGTCCTCCCCAGACGGGACTTGCACGAGAAGGGGAAAATCGTCGTGGACGTGTGGCCCAACGAAGAGTTCGGCCTGGAGAAGGCCGCACGGGACAGGGAACTCAAAAAAATCGCCGATGCCATCACGAAAGAATATCAAGATCTCACGAAAGGCCTTTCCGGCGACTCCGTTCCGGCCGAACACCCCCTTGGGAAGGTCCGTTTCGAGGGATGTCCGCGCTAGATCCTCTCTCCGTGCGCCTCGTGTCCGTATTCATGCCCATGCCCGAAAGGGGACATCCTCATGACCGTACTGTACGTCACGCGCGAAGACGGACTCCTCGGCAGACGTGGTGAGGCCTTCGTCTACGGAACCAGGGACGGACGCGGCGCCCCCATTCCCAGCGCCGACGTGGAAAGCGTCGTCGTTGTCGGTGATGGCTCGCTTTCCACCCCGGCGCTGCACATGCTCTTTGAAAAGAACATCCCCGTCCACTACATCAGCCGCAACGGCTGGTATCTCGGGGCTACGCTCGCCGCCCGGGAGCGCGTCCGCACCTGGCGTCGCCTTCAGGATGCCCTTGTGCGCGATCCGGAGACGGTGTTGCGCGTCGCCAGCGGATTCGTGGCGGGAAAACTGCTGAACCAGTGGAGTACCCTTCGGCGCTTTGCCCGAAGACATTCCGAGCGAAGCGCCCCCTTGCGGGTTGCGGCGGAAGAGCTTGCCTCCCTCGCCCGGAGCACCGGCACGGCCGAGAGTGTGGACGAACTGCGCGGCATCGAGGGACGCGGCGCGGCGGTCTACTTTGCCGTCTTCGGCGACATGCTCAACCCCCCGTGGTTTTTCCGGGACAGAAACCGCCGTCCCCCCCGAGATCCCGTCAACGCCCTGCTCTCCTTTGGATATGCCATGTTGCTCACCCATGTCGTCACCGCGCTCGTTGTCTTTGGTCTTGAACCGACCGTGGGATTTCTCCATCCCGAGCATCGGGGACGCCCCTCCCTTGCTCTTGATCTCATGGAGGAATTCCGACCCCTTTTGGTGGACCGCCTCGTCGTCGGTCTGCTCAACCAGGGGATTTTCACTCCGGAACAGTTCGTTCGCGATTCCGAGGACGGTGGCGTGACCATAGAGCCGAAGGCGCGTCGCCGGTTCATCCGTGAATTCGAGAAGCGCCTCGGACTGAAAGGATCCGTTGCCGGAGAGGAACGGATCCTGACCTACCGCGAGCGCATTCCGAGACAGGTGCGGGCGCTTGCGGAAAGCCTGGCGGAGAGAAAAGAGTATCTCCCTTTCACTGTCGTTTGAGGCGTTCTTTTGTACAGTACTTGTGTCCGGACTTGTGTCCGGTGCTCTTCGGGATGCCAACAAGAACGGCTTTGTTGGGCCCTCATTCAGCTCTCGCCTATGCTCGAGCCTGGCGCTCTTTCCGCGATGCGAAATTGCCTTGTCGCGAGAAGGTCGGGCGCACAAGGCGAGAGAACGTTGGCGAGCGTCGATGCGCATTGCTAAGCAGCGAGAAATGATGGATCTCGAATGTCGATGAACATTGATGCGTCAAAGGAGCGATTTCCTCATGTCGAAGGCATTCTATCTGGTCTCTTACGATATTTCCCTCACAAAAAGGCGAAACAAACTTGCCCGCGTCATGGAAGGTAAAGGACGACGCGTTCAGTACAGCGTTTTCGAATGCCGCCTCGACCGTGGAGAACTGGAGGACCTGCTCCGAAAAGCGGCGCCCCATATTTGCGAAGAAGAAGGAGACTCGCTCCGTGTCTATGCACTCTGCGGAGCTTGCGCCCAAAAGATTCTGTGCCTTGGCGCGGAAAAGGAAATCTGGGAGGATGTCATCGTTGTCTGAGACGATATCCACCCCCTCCCAACCAGGGGGAACGGATTCCGGAAAACCCCCTCCGGAGCATTGCAAAAACAGAAAAAACCTGTACAATAGGGGATGGAAAGTGGGATATACGAGCGTCCGCCGCAGCAAAAACCCCCACGGACTCTTTCGGAAATGTGTCGTTCTCTACGACTCCGAAAGGGGGTGGTCGAAAAGCGGCAGCGAACCCTTGCAAAAAGAGATCTCGAAAAAGGGTCTGTTTTTCCGCCCAAAACCCCGTAAGGGGGTTGAAACCATGAATGTTTCGAGGTGATCTCCGAGGATCACGTTTTTCCGCCCAAAACCCCGTAAGGGGGTTGAAACGTTGTTCCGCTCTCGTCCTCGACAATATAGATCGTTTTTCCGCCCAAAACCCCGTAAGGGGGTTGAAACGACCCGGATCTTCGGGCCGGACAAGCGTCACGGTGTTTTTCCGCCCAAAACCCCGTAAGGGGGTTGAAACCTCAGGGTCTCTCCTTATAGTGAGGAGAGATCCGGTTTTTCCGCCCAAAACCCCGTAAGGGGGTTGAAACCATATCCCGTCGCCCAAGCTGCTCTCAGGGCAGGTTTTTCCGCCCAAAACCCCGTAAGGGGGTTGAAACCTTCTCGAGGCTGCAAAAGATCGTCCTCGTCAAAGTTTTTCCGCCCAAAACCCCGTAAGGGGGTTGAAACGTGTTTAATGCTACCACTTTCATCATAAATCTCTCGTTTTTCCGCCCAAAACCCCGTAAGGGGGTTGAAACGCAGCTTGTGCCACGCAGCGCATCTCCTCTTCGGGTTTTTCCGCCCAAAACCCCGTAAGGGGGTTGAAACTCGCCCAAGCTGCTCTCAGGGCAGCTTGTGCCAGTTTTTCCGCCCAAAACCCCGTAAGGGGGTTGAAACCCCTTGCAGCCATTCGTGTTTTGAACGAATGGCTGTTTTTCCGCCCAAAACCCCGTAAGGGGGTTGAAACCGCCCAAGCTGCTCTCAGGGCAGCTTGTGCCACGTTTTTCCGCCCAAAACCCCGTAAGGGGGTTGAAACCCAACGCCCACATGTTGCAGCGACTGGCGTACGCTGTTTTTCCGCCCAAAACCCCGTAAGGGGGTTGAAACCATACCCGGATCGGGGAAGACGCGGACCTCGTAGTTTTTCCGCCCAAAACCCCGTAAGGGGGTTGAAACTTGTGGCTACCACGGATACGCCACAATCCTTGAGTTTTTCCGCCCAAAACCCCGTAAGGGGGTTGAAACAAGTCGAGCCGGAAGTTCCCGACCCCCGGGACCGTTTTTCCGCCCAAAACCCCGTAAGGGGGTTGAAACAATGCCAAGGGCCCAGGGATCTGCTGTCCCGGGGTTTTTCCGCCCAAAACCCCGTAAGGGGGTTGAAACTTTTTATAGTCTCCACACATCTCTCCACGGCTTTGTTTTTCCGCCCAAAACCCCGTAAGGGGGTTGAAACATTCCCGCGCGGCGCCGGCGTCGCGACGCCGGCGTTTTTCCGCCCAAAACCCCGTAAGGGGGTTGAAACTGTTGATGGTGAGTGTTATTTTCACAACGACGTTTTTCCGCCCAAAACCCCGTAAGGGGGTTGAAACGAGTGCCCGGAGAGGATGAACTCGAAGAGTTCATGTTTTTCCGCCCAAAACCCCGTAAGGGGGTTGAAACTCCCAGCCCACACGTCTTCCACATTTCTACGCGGTTTTTCCGCCCAAAACCCCGTAAGGGGGTTGAAACCTCCGCCGACTTAACGTCGGCGTGGACCCACTCAGTTTTTCCGCCCAAAACCCCGTAAGGGGGTTGAAACACGAAGAAGGTGCTCTACTAGCTGATCTTCGTCGTTTTTCCGCCCAAAACCCCGTAAGGGGGTTGAAACGTGTTTCGGAGCGCAGGGGAGAACGATCGAAACGTGTTTTTCCGCCCAAAACCCCGTAAGGGGGTTGAAACAAATCGGGACCCTCTTTACAGCAAGCGGACCAGTTTTTCCGCCCAAAACCCCGTAAGGGGGTTGAAACGAATGCCCCGCGCGCCAACATACGCGAGGCAATGTTTTTCCGCCCAAAACCCCGTAAGGGGGTTGAAACCTCAGCCCAACGCTGAGCCTCCTCAACGGAGAGCGTTTTTCCGCCCAAAACCCCGTAAGGGGGTTGAAACAAGGAGAAGGCCCCGGACGCACGCAGGGAAAAAGTTTTTCCGCCCAAAACCCCGTAAGGGGGTTGAAACCCCCGGACGCACGCAGGGAAAAACTCCCCTCTGTGTTTTTCCGCCCAAAACCCCGTAAGGGGGTTGAAACATAGGCAGCTTCTTTGGATCATAAGGCCAGTCCGTTTTTCCGCCCAAAACCCCGTAAGGGGGTTGAAACCACTTCGGAGGCGACGAGGGCTGTGCCCTCGTGGCGTTTTTCCGCCCAAAACCCCGTAAGGGGGTTGAAACAAACTGAATTCGCCCATAAATTCCCGATATGCCGTTTTTCCGCCCAAAACCCCGTAAGGGGGTTGAAACTCCTCATGATACACCTCCTTCACCTCCATCTTGAGTTTTTCCGCCCAAAACCCCGTAAGGGGGTTGAAACCTTTCAAAAAACTACAACACATTGGCTGTGAAATGTTTTTCCGCCCAAAACCCCGTAAGGGGGTTGAAACTCGTACTGGAAGTAGTCCGGTACAGCCCACCCTGTTTTTCCGCCCAAAACCCCGTAAGGGGGTTGAAACCTCGTCGTCTCACTAGAGACGCCGCCTGGCCAGGTTTTTCCGCCCAAAACCCCGTAAGGGGGTTGAAACGAAAGGATTGTGGCTACCACGGATATGCCACAAGTTTTTCCGCCCAAAACCCCGTAAGGGGGTTGAAACCCATTCGCGCCGGGGTTCACGATGTTACGGCGCGTTTTTCCGCCCAAAACCCCGTAAGGGGGTTGAAACTTTGTAGTCGAAATACCATTTATGCGCATGTGAAGTTTTTCCGCCCAAAACCCCGTAAGGGGGTTGAAACGGCCTCCGCCGACTTAACGTCGGCGTGGACCCACGTTTTTCCGCCCAAAACCCCGTAAGGGGGTTGAAACAGTTCGTCCTCAAGTGCTCTCCAAATTTCCATCGGTTTTTCCGCCCAAAACCCCGTAAGGGGGTTGAAACGACTCGTCCGCCCAGACCCTCACGCTGGCCTTCGTTTTTCCGCCCAAAACCCCGTAAGGGGGTTGAAACACCACGTCTAGTTTTAGAGGTTCCGACGAGCGACGTTTTTCCGCCCAAAACCCCGTAAGGGGGTTGAAACATGAGCCCATAGGTCTCCCCGTCGGTTGTTTTAAAGTTTTTCCGCCCAAAACCCCGTAAGGGGGTTGAAACGAGGGACGGATCCGTCGCCTGTGCCGTGACGACGTTTTTCCGCCCAAAACCCCGTAAGGGGGTTGAAACTTAAACGGCACCCCTGCCCCTGCGCGGGCATCCGGTTTTTCCGCCCAAAACCCCGTAAGGGGGTTGAAACATGACATAATAAAAATGAGGATTTTTCCTTTCAGTGCCGTCGCTCAAAACTCGGCAAAGTTTTTTGAAATCTCAAATGGCACACAGAAGCCCAAGGGGGAAATCCTCCCTTGGGCTTCTGTGCTTCTGTGGTAGAAGGCTCGGTTTTTAAATGGGTTGAAAGATTATTTATAAGTTGGTGAGCGAAAGGCAAGTGAGATACGTGAGAAAGGAGTGAGTTGCGGGCATTCCCTGAAAGAGTTCCACGAAAATGCGGCGTTGTGGACTGTGCCTGTCAGTTCAGTGACGGAGAGGCCCATCTATGGCTTCCCCCTTCCCTCGCTTTCCCAGAGAACCTTGTGCAGGAATACCTGATCGGTACCAGTTTCCCCGACGACGAGGAAAGGGGATGAAAAAAACTGCGTAAAGATAAAGATACGTAAAGATACGTGATGTGTAAAAACACGGCCGGATGTATGGCTGGATATGTGCGTATGGGGAAACGGGATAAGTCCCGTTTCCCCATACGCTTTTTGTTTGCGCTTGGTGATTTCCGTGGCGATTCTTGTTTCCGACGTAGTGTGTCGCTAGTGCAGTGTATTGTTTGTTTTGGAGAGCGCACGGTGCGCGATGCGATTGATGAAGGAGGATGTCTGAACATGGCGAGATGGTGGGATATCCCCAACAACAAAACGCGCCTGCAGGAGGTCGAGGCAAAGCTTATGAGCCGGAAGTTTCCGGAGTTCAAACTCTACGCGGCGGGGAGGGAAACGTCTTTTCTCCCGGAAGGGGCGCTTTTTTGGGGTGGAAAGCTCACGTCGAATTTCGGGACGGTCTATTCCGTGGCGGTGGCCTATCCGGAGAATTTCCCCTACGGACAGATCAAGGCCTACGTCGTGGATCTGTTGCACGTGGAGACGCCTCACAAGTACCGGGACGGTCATCTCTGCCTGTATTCCAACGATCACGGCGGAGGCGGCGAGGGGTTCGGCGCGGAGACCACGGCGGTGACGGTGGTGGGGTGGACGGCCGCATGGATCAACGCCTACGAAGTGCATCGGCGCACGGGGCGTTGGCCCGGCGATGAAAAGCGCAGATGAAGTGTTTTTTCAGTGATGCGTCCTACTGGCGGGGATTCTGCGGGGTGGCGGTGGCGGTGCCTCCGGGGACGTGGGAGCACGGCCGGAAGTGGCGGAGCACCTGGAAGGTGACTTCTGTACGCGTTCCGGAAGGGGACTTCGATGTCTTCTTCGCGGCATTTCCCTGCGGAGACAGCAACGAGGCGGAACTTCGAGCCCTTGGGCTGGCTTTTGCCCTTGCGGCGGAGTATCTGCTGGAAAGCGGGTCGGAAGAACCCGTGGAGATCGTCTCCGATAGCATGATGGCATTGGAGGAGGTGCTCGGCGAAAAGACTCCCAAATTCGGCCCGACGGAGGAGATGCGCACGTTCTACCGGAAAGGGCAGATTCTCCTGAGCAAGGTCAAGGGACATCGGGGAAATCGAGGAAACGAATTGGCGGACATGTGGTCGCGCAAGGCCCGTCTGAGAGGCAGTGAAAAGGGCGGGCGAGGGGCGTCCGAAAAGGGCGCGGAAAGGAGACGGAAGAATATGTATGTGCCTTTCGACAAAGATCGGGCCGGCAAGGGCAACAAGGGTGGAAAGGGAAGTTACGGATACGATGGGGGCCGAAGGAGCGACGATTCCTGGGGAAAGTCCGCAGGAACGCCTTTTGCGGGCGCATCGGAGGTGGATCTGACCTCCCTCACGGAGAAGCTGCTTGATTCGGACGAGTGTGCGGCGGTCATCACCAGGGACGGGCGTATTGTCGCCAGAAACGACGCGCTCAGGATGGGCGAGACGAATTTCACGGAGCTGGTGAAGCAGCGCGTGTGGGGTGCCCGGCGGGAGATGCCCTCGTCCCGTTCGTCCTACGAGGAGGACATCGCTTCTTTTGTCGAGCGGGTGCTTGGTGACGAGGACGTGCAGGCGGTGGTGACCTCCGAGGGGCAGGTGATGGAACGGAACGAGGCGCTTCGCAGCGGCAAAGGCAACGGTACGGAGCTGCTCAAGCAGCGTGTCTGGGGGGGCGATGCGGCAGACGGAGATGTCTTCGGGCGGGGAGCGGGGGCCGGCGGGTTCGAAGAAGCGGGTGCGGCATCGTTCTACGAGGAGCTGGAGGCGCCTTTGCTGCCCGTGCTGCCCGTTTCCGTGTCGTTCGATGAGGAGGCGCTTCGGGTCATTTGGCGGGAGGCGCTTGAGGAATCGCCTCTGGAGACGGGTGGCGTCCTCGTCGGGACTTGGGAGGCCGAAGAGGGGAGCGACGGAGGAGCCGTGCACGTGCGGGTTCACCGTGCCACCACTGTGGGCGAAGGGGCGTACCGGGGACGTGCCTGCCTCAATCCTGATCTGGAGTATTACCGGCGCCGGGTGGGGTATTACGCCAGGGAGTTCGGCTGGTCCTACCTGGGGGAGTGGCACAAACACCCCGGTTCGCTGTCGGAGTTGAGCTGCACGGATCTGGAGACGGCGGCGCTGTTGCTGCGGGAGGAACGCCATCCTTTTCTGGTCCTTCCCGTCGTGTCCCGGGGCGACGAGGGGTTGCGCATGGATGTGTACGTGGCTGTGCCCGGTGAGGATGAGGAAGAGCCCAGGGTCTTTCGGATGGGGCGGGAGTTTCCCGCCGGTCTGGACCGCCTGGGCGGGGAGACGCGGCTTTTTGTAGATGCCCGGAGTATTGCCGCATTCCGCGACGGCGAGGCGGAAGAGATGGATCTCGAAGGCGTGTGGAATCCCGACGCGGGATACGTGTTCCTCGGTCTTCCCGGAGTGAACGATGCGGTGCTCCACCTGGTGAAGAACTGTCCTGCCGCGACGGTCAAGGACTCGCCCAGGGATGTTCTGGGAATTCTCTGCGACGACGGGATCCTTCGGTTTTTCGCCGTCTTCGAGGGCGAGACCCGGGAGATCCGGGACGTGACGTTCGTGGATCCCTCCAGGGATGTGTACGCACGCAACGGAGGCATTCTGGAGACGTTGCGGCTGGCGGAAAAGCGGGTCTGCCTGGTAGGGTGCGGCAGTTTGGGCTCCACGGTGGCGGCGGAACTCGCCCGGGCCGGAGTGGGATCTCTCGTGCTCGTGGATCCGGATGTGCTGGAGCCGCACAACATCTGCCGCCATCAGGCGAACCTGGCCGATCTGGGGCGTTTCAAGGTTGATGCCGTGTCGGATGTGGTGCGGCGCATTTCGCCGTCCATCGAGGTGACGGCGGCGGTGCTCGACGTGACGGAAAGCGTGGATGCCATGCACGCCACGGAGGACCTTGTCCGGGGGTGTGACCTGCTGTGCTGCACCACCGACACGGACGAGTCGCGCATGTTTCTGAATGATCTGGCTCTCGGACTGGGTATCCCCTGCATCCAGACGGGGCTCCACGAGCGGGCGAGAAGCGGTATTGTCCAGCTCGTGAGGCCCGGAAGCGCCTGTTTCCTCTGTCACCGCGGAAAGGTCCTCGACGAGAGCGCCAAGCGCGGTTCCGTGGCCTACAGCGAGGCGTCGGAAGTGTCGGATCTCACCGTGCAGCCGGGGCTTTCGGCGCAGATCAATCTTGTTGCCGAGGTGGCGGTGCTCCGGGCTCTGCGCGTGCTGGGCGACGGGGAGAACGGGGCACGTTTCGAGACGACAACGCCGGGGAGTGGGTCGGAAGAGGATTTGCTGCCGCCGGACCTGACGCTGGCATACATGCAGTCCTTCGACGAGAGTGACGGCGCAGGAGCATTTCCCCTGCGGATCGTGCATTTCAGGTTGGAGAAGAATCCCTGCTGTCCCGTGTGTGGAAGGAAGGAGTGATGTCCGTGCTGGCTCCTCTGTTGCTTGTCGCCGGTGTGGTGTGGGTGGCGTATAAGCTTTCCTCCGGTGGTTCCGATGTGCAGACTCCGTCGAGGACGGCGCCAACGGCGCCTCCGAAGCACTCCCACGGCAAGGGCGGGTCCCGAACGTCCCCGTGGCGCCCCGGTTCCGCCGGCGGGCGTGGGCGGCACGATCTCTGCGAAACCCCAATGGAACGGGATTTCAATCTCCGGGTCTTCACGATTTTCAATCCCGAGGACGAGGTCTATACGATTGATACGCGAGACACCTCCGGTCCGTTTTATGGTCCTGTGTGGACACGTATCTTCACCTCCCTGACCCAAGAGAATGAGCTGTTGCGGTGCAGGGCGGTGCTGCGGCGCCGGACGGCGAAGAACAATGCGTTCGCGGGATACGATGTGGTCATTGACGGGGTGCGGGCGTTTCTTCCCCGGAGCAGGTGCGGCTATTTCCGGGATGAGCGGAGGGATGCCACGGGAAAATGCCTTGCGGTAAAGCCTTTTGCGTTTCACCCGGCGGGGGCGAAGCGGGGCAATCTCTTGGTGGAAGCGCAGACGCCTGCGGACGCCATCGACCGGCAACCCCCCGGGGCGGATGGATCGCTCTGGGCGCTTGCGCTGGACGTGACGGCGACGTCTCTGGTGTTTTCCCTGCCAGGGAAACGGATCGGGGTGTGCCCTCTCGGAGAGGCGCAGGTTCTCGCGCAGCGACAGAATGCCCGTGCCGACCGCCCTTTTCTCACCGGGGCCTATTACCGGGTGCTTCCCCTGGGGAAGGGGAGGGGGACTGGAGGAGAGTGGGAACTCGCGGAGCTTGAGACCACCGGTGTTCTGTCGTCCTCCGGCGGCGGAAGAAGGGCCGTCCTCCCCGTCCGGCCCGTGGAACTCTTTGTCTGACCCGGGGCCATGTCTTCCCTTCGTTTTCCGAGCGAGGTGCCCCGTATCGGGCTGGACGAGGCGGCCTCTTCCATGGCTCTCTATGCCGCGTGGAAAGACGTGCGGCGCAAGGGCGGCGCCTGCGGTGTGGATGGTGTGACGGTGGAGCAGTTCGGGCGGCGGCTTGAGCGCAATCTTCTCGATCTGGAGCGGCGGCTTCGGGAAGGGCGCTACGAGCCGGATCCGCTTCGTTTCGCTGCCATTCCCAAAGACACGCCGGGAAAATGGCGTCATCTGGGCATTCCCATCGTGCGAGACCGCGTGGTGTTCCACGCGGTCTCAACGTTGCTCCTCGAACGGCTCGACGGAATTTTTGCCCCCTGCAGCTTTGCCTATCGTCCCGGGCGGGGCATTCGGGAGGCCATCGGGGCGGTGTCGTCCCTGGTGCGGCGAGGGCGTGTTCTGGTCGTCTTCGGGGACATTCGGGGTTGTTTCGACGAGCTGGACTGGGATGTGCTTTCCGCCGCGCTGCGGCACTGGATTGCAGACCAGGGGCTCCGCTCCCTCCTCAATCGCGCCTTTCGCGTTCCCCTTGTGCGGAACAGTCGCATTCTTCGCCGCTTTCGCGGCGTTCCCCAGGGCTCTCCCCTTTCTCCCGTGCTGGCGAACATCTATCTCGATGTCTTCGACCGGGAGATGCTCCGGCGCGGCTATCCTCTGGTGCGCTATGCCGACGACTGGATTCTTCCGGCGGAGTCGGAACGGGAGGCCCGGTTGGGCCTTGCCGCCGCCGGGGCGGTGATCTCCCTGTTGCGCATTTCGTTGAATAAAGAGAAGAGCGGCGTGGTGGATTTGCGCAGAGAGAGGGTTGTCTTTCTCGGGCATGCCTTGAGCGCCGACGGTGTGGATGCGGCGCCGAAGGGATGGGAGCGGGTTCGTGCCGCGGCCGAGGCGTACCGGAACGCGCCGGACGAGGTGGAACGCCGGCGTGCACGTGCGCATTTGTGTCACCTGCGGGGGCTCTACGGGCAAGCGGGGGTGTTCAAACGGGGCGGGGACGATGCGTCGCGGTGAGTGCGGTTCGCGGTGGGTTTCGTCGAAGGAGCGCGGTGGGTTGTACCGGGAAAACGCACCCAGGAAAAAAATGAGACTTGTTAACGACTGCTCGAACCCTGTAAGATGGGGCTGTGCTTTCAATAGAAAAAGTGCGGAGGAACGAAAAGAAAAGGCGCGCTGAATCATTTTGTATTCCAAGTGTGGTTGATTCCGGTCTGGCGGAGGTGATTCTCTCTCATGGAAGAGCGGGACAAGGCGCGAGAGAACGGAAGCATCGAAGACGAAGGCACGGAGGCGGAGCGAGGCCGCGAGGAAAAGGACGTGGGCGGGATGGAGGGGAGTCTTCCGGAGGAGCGAAGGGATGAAGCGCTTGCCGGGGATTTTGACGGGCAAAGTTATGGCGTCTGGGGCGGCGAGGAGGATGCCGCTCCGGCGGAGGGCGGGCAGGTGGAGGATCGTCGCGGCGCAAGCAAGGCCGGGAACGCAGGCGAAAACAAAGACGAACAAGGCGGTGCTTCGCCGGAGAACGCGGCAGATCCCCGCGCCGGTCTCGATGCCGCCGATGCCCTGGACACCGCTTCTTCGGAGAAAGCGGAGGATCCTCTGGAGGGACTCTCGCCTCCCGAGGCGTTCCGAAAGGCGAGGGCCGAGTTTGTGGACGCTCTCGGCGATCTGGGAAAGCACTGCGAGAAGCGAGCGGGAGATCTGGAGCGGGCCTTCGGGAGGGCGTCGGCGGGAAATGTCCGCTCCCGAGAGCTGGTGGAGAAAATCTGGAACCCCCGTTTTCGTGCTTTTCGGGAGGACCTGGAAGAGTTTCTCGACGACGCGAAGACGAAGCCCTCGTTCTGTCTCATGGGCAAGCGCGGGCAGGGAAAGACCACGCTCATCGGCGAGTGGATCGGCCCGGAGACGCCGGGAGGTCTGGAGGAGATCAAACGTTTTCCCACGGGCGATACGGATACCACCGCCGCATTGGTGCGCATCACCCAGGTCGGCGGGGCTGCCTCGGAGAAACCGTTGGCGGTGAGGCTTTTTTCTTCGGAGGAGCTGCAGCACATTTCCCAGCGCCCACCCTGTCCGAACCTTCCCGTTCGGTTCGGCCTGAGCAAGGTTTTTCTCCGGGAGGAGGGGGACGGCGCAAAAGAGAAGTTTGTCCGAGAGGCGCCCTATCGGGTGTTGCGTTTTCCGAACGACAAGGAGAATGACGACCAGCTTCGGGTGAGCCGCCTCGACGAAGGGCTGTACGTCCTGGGATGGGACGGCACGGAAGCTCTTACGGCGCTCCAGTGGTACGCCAAGGAAGTGACGGTGCCGGTGGCGGCCCCCGAGGGGGGCTATGCGGGGCGGCTTCTTTCCGTGGCGGACATCGTGGACGCCCCGGGAGCGGACACGCAGAAACAGGGCGAGTACGGAGAGTGGAAGGAGCGCAAGAACAACCTCGTCTTCACCGAGAGCATCGACCGGCTCGACGCGCTGCTCCTCGTGGCTTCGGCGAACACTTCGGGGGCACAGTTGGGCGGTCAGCTCATCAACGCGGTGTGGACGCCCTGGCTCAAGCGGTGCGGTGCCCAGACGGAAGGGCGTTTGCTCGTGATCTTTTCCCACGCCGAAGAATTGCTGAAGGAAGCGAAGGAGCTTCTCGAAGCCGAGGAAGAGGACGACGACGGAGGCAACAATTCCCTGAGTCCGGCCCGAAAGATCTTCGGCAACGTCCTCGATCCGCTCATCTCCGCCACGGGCTCCTTCTTCCGCAGGGATGACACGACCTCCTGGCCTCCCATCTTTTTCTTCGATAAGGACGATCATCGGTTGACCTGCTTCCGGGAGGGGTTTGCTCCCGGCGCAGGGGCGAAGATTGCGGAGCGGCTCTGTGCGCTCCTCGATCGTCCCGAGATTCCCCGGGAGTTGCCCCTTGGGCAGCGGTGCGTGCTCCGCATCGCCCGGGACTGGAAGGAGTGGGCCCGGAGGACGGCGAAAAAAGATCTGCCGGGGCTCTACCGGTGGATGGTGCGCAGCTTCTGTGCGCTCCTCGATCCGGAAGACCGGGGCATGAAACTCCTTACGGAAGTGATGGAGGGATACGCCGCGGGGGGGCCGGTGGCGCGAAACTACCTCGCGGAGCGCCGCCGTCGTGCGGAGGAGCTGGTGCGGCATCTGCGGACGCTCCGACAGGACGTGACGAATCCCGCGAGCAACGCGGAGGCGCTGGAGCATCTGCGAAGGGCGGCGGAGTTCGCCCTGGCGGTGTGGAAAGAATTTCCAAAGGCGCCGTTCTTCCGCGAGGGAAAGGAATGCGGGCGTTGTCTCGACGAGGTACGGCAGAATCTGAATGCCCGGGCGACGAAGAAGAAATCCATGACCGTCGAGACAGTGCTCGACGGCGTCGTCGCGGACGCGCTGGGGGCATTCAGGGAATGGCCGGAAGAGCGGCGTTTCGCCGTGAAACGGGGCCTTTTGGGGTGTCTCCAGGCGGACATGGAACGGGTTCTCAATTCCAGCCGGCTTAAGGCGGGGGATCTGGGAGAGCTGCGGGAGCAGGTGGTGCGCATTCAGCGCGTCGCCCTGGAGCGCCTGCATCGGCTCGTTGAATTTCTCGCGACGAAGGGAACGGATGAGGCGTTGCGGCGCGTCGCGGAAAAATCCTTCAACATCGACCCGGATCTGGCGGATCTCATTCAGGCCGTCCGAGGGCAGGAGGAAGCGAAGGAGAACGCCCAGGACCGCGAGGCCGTGGCCCGGATCGAGCGGTGTGCGGAGAAAATCACCCGGATCATGGACCGTATTGCGGTCACGTGTCCCTACGGGTCGGAGCAATGAGGGGAAGGAGGACGTGACATGGCGATCTGGAGCGCGCGTTTCAAGGGATTGACGCCACGGCGGCTCTTCGTTCCTCTCGTGAGATACCGTGGTGACCGGGCGGATCGTCTCTTCGAAGAGGCCCGGGCCGGAGGGAGTGTGGCCGTTTTCTGGGCCAGGGAGAAAGGAATTGTCGGATCCGGCTGGGGAAACCATGTGGTGCCTTTTGAAGGGGGGGCTCTTCCCCTTTCCATGTGGCGTGACTGTTGTCATGTCTATCGCTGCGGTCCCGGCAACGTGATCGAGGAAGAGGAGAACTGGGACGAGGAGCGTTTGGGCACCGTGCTGGACATCCGCTTCGCTCTCGGCGACGCGGACCGTGCGGGGTTTTACCTGGCGTGGAATCCCGACCCGCCCGGCGACGCGCCCTGTCCTTTTCTGTGCGTCTCCGACGAGGCGGCGAAGGCGCTGCTTCCGGGAATCCCGTGTGACCTGAACGGGAAGACAGTGCTCTTGCTCCATGCGTCCAAAATCGCCCTGAACCCTCTGGAGAGGGGAAGCGCGGTGGACGACACGAGTTTTTCCCGAATCATGGCCGCGATAGGGTGGGACAAGCGGTGGCTCTTCCGTCTCGAAAGATCTCTGTTCTTCCAGGTGGATACGCCCGACGACGAGGCGTCCTCGGTGCTCGCCCTCGATTTTGGGGCCTCCGCCACGGTGGCTGCGGTGGTTCCCGCCGCGCACGGAAGTCTTTCTCCCGGAGAAGGGCGTCCCGTGCGAGGGATGCGGGCCTGGCCCACCTGCACGTTCGTCGTCTCCGAGAGCAAACTTTCGGAAAGGCAGAATGCCGTCGAGTCCTTCGTCTGGGATCGGAAGGACGCAACGCTCGACGGGCTCTTTTCTGCCGTGCCCGAGCACGTGCGGGCTTTCCGAACGCCCTTCGCCATGCCCGACTCGGCGGCGACGCCGAGCATGATGCGCCTGCTCCCTCGGGGGTACGCGGAGCCTGTGACGGAAGGGCTCGAATGCGCCATCGGCTTTGAAGCTCAGGCGGAGCGGGATCTCCTCCGCGAGAGGGCCGAGGCGGGGGGGCAGGCCGGGTCGGAGCTGCGGACCCTCATGTACGCGCCAAAGCGTTTTGTGGGATGTCCCGAGGACATGGAACCGTTGCCGTCCCTCAAGAACCTTCTTGGGGGAGAGCATCCGGTGGTCGCCTATCTCCGCCGCTTCTTCGACCAATTCTATTTCAGGCTCGTCTCCAGGGAGGCAAGTTTTCCGGGAATGCTCGAAAAAGTGTGTTGGAGTTATCCCGTGACGTGGACGAAGTCGCAGCGAGACAGCTTCAAAGAGTTCCTCAAGAGCGCTCTGGAGCAAAGCCGCATGCGGGATCTTTTCCAAAGGAGCGGGGGGCTCTTTGAAGAGGGGCTTTGCATGGATGAGGCGAGCGCGGCCTTTCTCGGCTACGTCTGGAATCGTTTCGAGGGACTGGAGGGGGCCGAGGTGGTCCGTGCCTTTTCTCCGGTGGATCTGGAGTCCCTCACCGAAGAACGCTCCTCCACCGCCACGGTGCTTGTGGTGGACTGCGGAGAAAGCACCACCGACGTGGTGCTGTTGCGCATGGAAACGCCCGCAGGAGAGACGTCCCAGGTAGAGTCTCGGGTGGTGCGCCATTTCGCACAGACCGGGGCCGGGTTGGAAGTGACGCGCCGCATCGCGGAAGTGCTCAAGGACATGCTCCGGGAGAGCAATCCCGAGAAGATCAGGACGCTTCTGCGAACCAATCTCCTTGAGAGGAACATCGACGAAGAATTTCTTGAGGCGGGACAGGATGTCACGAAGGGGGCGCACCGGCGCAGTCTGCTTTTTGCCCTGGAAGCGGAGGCGGAGCGCCTGAAGCTGGCCCACAGCGGTGTGGAGGGACAGGGCGAAACGGAGATCCGTTGGACGGAGGTGCTCCGGGATACGGGGCTTGCCGTTCCCGAGGACGATCGTTTTTCCGAGGACCTTTTCGCGAGAATCGTGCGGGACGTGTTCTCCCCTGTGGCGGCGAAGATTGCGGAGTGGATGCGAGAGCTGGACGGGCGTCTTTCGGTGTTGCTCTTCTCCGGAAGATCTTCGTCTCTGAAAGGACTCCGGGAATTGATGGAGCAGGTCATTCCCGAGGCGCGCCGTCCCTACCGGGTGGATATGATCACTCCGGAATTTCTGGATGAGGTGACGGAAGAACCCGACGGCGCCAAGACCGTCGTCTGTTATGGATTGCTCCAGAATTACCGCAATTTCACGCGTTCCCTGGGCTCGTCCATCCGATGCCGCCCCATCGACGAAATGCGTCGCACCAGGGCTATCGGCGTGCTGCTCCAGAACAAGGAAAACCTTCCGGAAAAGCAGTTCGAGGCGGAGGACAGACATCCTCTGCTGGTGAAAGCGGACGGAGAGATCATCAACCCCGAGGAGGAGCTTCCGGTGTGTTTCCGGGAGACGAACAGCGGTTCCCGAGGGGTCTTTCTGGGCACGAACTTCTCGGGGCGGATGAGGCGGGGCGAAGAGGGCCGGGACACGCCGCAGCCCCTGTATCGCCTCGACATCGAGAATGGGTCGTCCCTCGCATACCGCGAACTTCGGGTGTTCTTCCAACAGCTCTCCGCCACGGAACTGGTGTTGTCCAGGATAGAGCTGGACTGCGGTGACGGAGAGGATCCCAAGGAGCAGCGCCTTTCCGCGACGAAGCGTTCCGGCAAGGAGAGCTCCATCGCTCTGGACAAGATCCGGGTGACGCTTAGGGCGTTCAGCGTCTACGAGGATTTCCGCGTGACCGGAAAGGTGCACCTCCTCGGAGAAAACGCCATCGATGCGGATCTGTAGGGCAAGGACGGAACGGAAGCGGTGTTCGTGGCTTCCGTTCCGTTTTTTGTGGGAAGGGGTGGGATGTCCATGGCTTCGGAAACGGCAAAGCGCTACTACTACGTCTTCACCGCCAAGGGACTTCAGGGATACATCTTCGGCAGCGACAAACTGCGCCTCATGGTGGGGGCGAGCGAGCTGATTGAAAGCATTCCGTCGTTGCTTCAGGGGCTGCTCGAAAAGCTGTGCGGAGTGGAATGTTCCGCCGAAAAGGGATCTCCCGGGAACGTTGCATCGCTTTTTCAGGGTTTGTTCGGAAAATCCGGCGGGGTGGGACGTCCCGACGGAAAGGATTCTGCGGAGGAGTTTCGCGTCCTCTCCGGCGCGGCGGGGGGCTTTCGCGTTCTTCTCTCCTCGGAGGAGCTGGGGCGGAAACTGGTGCGGTTTGTGCCCCCGACCCTGGCGGTGTACGCGCCGGGGCTTCCCTTCGTGCAGACACTCCTGGAGGTGAAGGACGGTCTCGCCGCCACCATGGAGCGGGCGGAGGCGCTGCTTCAGGTGCGGCGTAACGTTCTTTTTCCGGATCTGCCCGTGCCGGGCCCGTTGGTGAAGCGAGCGCCTCGGTCGGGTTTGGCCGTGGTGGGGAGGTTCAAAGGCGAGGAGGCGGACGCGGCCATGGTGGCCAAGAATGCCGCTGTCGGCCGCGCCAAGGAGGGGCTGGCGCTTCGGGTGCTTCCTCCGGAGGGACTGCGGGAAGAGACGGGGGTGCGGTCGCCGCGCTACGCCCTGCCGGACGATTTCTCGCATTTGACCCGGGGGGAGCGGAGCACCATCGGCATCGTGCACATCGACGGCAACGGCCTCGGCGGGACCGTGCTGCAGGTGTTTCAGGAGCTGAAGCGCCTGCAGAAGACGGAGGGCGACGAGAAGGTTGCGGAGAAATATCGCAACTTCTCCGCCGCCGTGGCCGAGGCGGGAAGAAAGGCCGTGCAGAAGGCGCTGACGTTTCTCGTGGAAAAGGTGAACAAGGGGGAGGCGAAGGGCCGGGATGTCCGGTATCCCTTCCGCCCTTTGGTCTGCGCCGGCGACGATGTCACGGTGGTGCTTCCCGCGGAACACGCTTTTCGTTTTGCCAAGGAGTTTCTCGAGGCCTTCGAGCGCACGAGCGGTGAGGCTCTGCAATCCGACGAGGTGGGGCTTTCCGTGCTGAAGGATGCTTCTCTCACGGCCTGCGCGGGCATCGCCTATGTGAAGAAATCCTTTCCCTTCGCGCAAGGATACGATCTCGCGGAGTCACTTTGCGCCTTCGCGAAGAAGCGTACCGAGCGAAAATGCTCCGCCATTGCCTTCTGGCGGGTCACCACCACTGTGGCGAACGAGTTTGAGGAAATTTTGGAACGGGAACTCACGGTCTCCGGCAGAGGGGATGGGGAAAGGACGCTCCGTCTCACCATGATGCCCTATGCGGTGGGAGGCAAGGTTGCCGCACCGGGTCTTTCCGCTCCGAAGGCGGAAGCACTGCTCGACCTGGCGGAGGCGGTGAAAGCCATGCCCAGAGGTGGTTTGCGGGGAGTGCTCACCGAGCTGTACCGCAGCCGCAGCCGTGCCGAGCGGATGTTCGAACGCCTCTGCGATGTGGCCAAGGACAGGGCTGGAGGGGGCCGCAGCCGCACGGGAGCGCTGGAAGCGGCCCTGCGGGCGGTGGGAGAGAGTGTGCCTTCTGCACCGAGCGGGAGCAGGGAGAAGGAAAAGAAGAATGAGAAGGAAAAACTCTTTTTCTCGCGGGGCGACCTGTTCGTCACGCCGCTTCACGATGCGGTGGAACTGCTCTCGGCGGAACGCTGAAAGGAGAGGTTGCCATGAACGAAACGGCAATCGTGGAGATCACCCTGTACTCGTACTGGCACGCGGGATCCGGCGAGGGGCGGAGCGCCGACGCGGACGCCCTGGTGCTCAAAGATCGGGATGGCTTGCCCTGGCTTCCCGGGCGGACCCTCAAAGGCTTGCTCCGGGATGCGGTGCGCTCCTGCGAGGACGTGGGGGCGGTTCCTTCCGGCGCGGCGGCGTTTCTCTTCGGCCGGGAGACCCGAGAGGGCGAGCCCGACGGCTCTGTCCCGGGGCGGCTCCGGGTGGGAAACGCCGTTCTTTCCGAGGAGGTACGCGCCGCCATCGCATGTTCCGAGGAAAAGGCTGGCTTGTACGACACCTTCGCCTCCACGCGGATCGACGCCGAGGGCATTGCCGAGGACAAGACCTTGCGCACCATCGAACTCACCGTTCCCGTGACGCTTTGGGCGGAGGTCTCCCTGCTCGCTCCGGATGTTGCGAAGAGCGGCGCTCCGGACGATGGATCGGAGGGGCTCGCGGAGGAGTGGTTCTCCGTGCTGGAGAAGTCCTGTGGTGTGCTGCGGCGTCTCGGAAGCGGACGCAATCGGGGACTCGGGCGCTGCGCGTGTCGCCTGAAGAGAGGGGGTCGTCGGTGATGGGTGCGGGACCTTTCGTGCAGGAGTACGACGTGACGCTTCTTTCCGAAGTCGTGGTCTCCGCCGACGGCGCCACCGTGGGAGGGCATCGCGGCCTCGATTTCCTGCGGGGCTCGGTGTTTTTGGGTGCCGCCGCAGCTTGTGCGGTCCGGTGCGGAGAGACCTTCGATCCGGATTTTTTCCTCTCCGGGCGGGTGCGCTTTCTCGATGCGCTGCCCCTGGTGGAAGGGCTGCGGGCCTTGTCGGTGCCGCTCTCGTTCTCCCGGGTGAAGGGTGAGCCCTGGGAGGGGCACAAACCCCTCTCGTCGCTCACGGAGAAGGTGGACGAGGGCAAGCAGCCCCAACAGTGGCGGAGCGGCTACATGACCTCGGAAGGAACTGTGGTGGAGCTTGCCCTGGCGAGTCGCATGAAGACCGCCATCGACCCGGAAACGCGGCGGAGCGACGAGGGGCGTCTCTTCGGCTATCAGGCTCTTCCGGAGGGGACGCGCTTTCGCATGGCCGTCCATGCCGACGAAGAAGAAGATCTGAAACGGGTCTGTTCCTGGTTCGACGCGGCACACCTCACCCTGGGCAAGTCCCGTTCCGGCGAATACGGTCTGGTGCGCCTCGATCCGGTGGAGGCCGCCAAACCGGAGAGGCCGGCGCCGCTCTTTTTTGAGGACGACCTGATGGTGCTCTACCTGGAATCGGACCTCGCCCTGGTCCGCGGGGGCACGCCCGTGCTTTTCCCCCGGGGGGACGATCTGGAACTTTTTCCAAAAGGGGCTGCGACGTTCCTGCCGGAGCGCTCTTTTCTCCGGGAAAAACAGTTCGCCGTCTGGAACGCCTTTTTCAACGGCCGCATGGAGGAGCGGCACGCCCTCGCCCGGGGAAGTGTCCTCACCTATCGGGTCTCGGGTCTGAGCGAGGACGATGCGGCTCGGCTCCGGGCGCGCCTTGACCGGGGAATCGGACTCTACCGCGAGGAGGGATGGGGGCGCCTCTGTCTGAATCCGTCGTGGCTTCTCGCGCCGCCCGTCCTGCGAAGAGGACACGTGGCGTGCGCTCCGGCGGCCTCGCCTGCGGCGGTCCCGTCGAAAAAGGATGCCGCCCTGGTGGCGTATCTGAAGTGCAAGGTAGGGAACGCGACTCTCTCGGAGGATGCCCTGGAGCTAGGGCTCCGTTGGGCCAAGGAGTGGAAGCGCCACAGCGACGACATTGCCCGGGATGGACAGCCCGTGCCCTCGAAGAGCCAGTGGAGCGCTCTCCGCGAATTCGCCGTGCGGTACGAGGGAGAATTGGAGAAGCTCCTCGTCGCAATGCAGTCCTTTTGCACGGAGGCGCTGCGCCGGGAGGCCTGGGAGGCTGCGGTGCGCACCAAGGAGGGGGCGCGCCGAAGTCTGCACGATCTTGTGAAGACCTCCATCGAGAAGGAGCGCAAGAGTCGGTCCGGTCGGGTCCTTTCGCTGGCGCTCCACCATGCTGCGGTGGAGATGGGACGTCTGCTGGCCCGGGAGGAACGCCCGGAGCGGAAAGGAGGCCGGTCATGACCGGGTCGAACACACATCGCTACGTGTTTCGGGGGACCATCGAGTTCACGACGCCCTTTCTGATCGGCGCCGGGAGGGAGGACGACGTGGCGGACCTCACCTTCGTGAGCGATTCCAACGGCCTGCCCGCTCTTCCCGGCACGAGTCTCACGGGGGTGCTCCGGGCGCTCTACACCGAAACCTACGGGGATGCCGAGGCGGCGGAACTCTTCGGATTTCAGAAAAGGGACGAAGGGGCGGGATCGCGCCTCGTCGTCTCCTGGGGATGTCTCTGCGACAGCGAGAACCGCCCCGTGGAAGGCATCGTCGATGCGGCGCGCCTCGCCGATCCGGTGTTGCGGGAAGCCCGGGAGGCCCACGTGCGGGATCACGTTCGCATCACCCACCGGGGCGCCGCCGACGCGGCGGGCTACGGCAAGTTTGACGAGCGTGCCCTCTCGGCGGGGCATCGCTTTGTCTTCGAACTGGAGCTGGGAGGGACGGAGGGGGATCGTTCCCGGTGGGAGAAGCTCTTGGCATTGCTCACCGCCCCCGGATTCCGCCTTGGCGGGCGGACCCGGCGGGGCTTCGGCGCCTTTCGGTTCGTCGCCTGCGCGGCCCGCGTCTTCGATCTGCGCGAGCATTTCGAGGAGTACGCGAAACATCCCGTATCCCTCGCCGAGCCTTCTCCCGTGTTGGCGTCCATGGACCTTCCCGAGAGCGCCGGAGGAAAATTTCTGGAGGTGGAACTGCGCCTTCGCCCTCGGGGATATTGGATGTTCGGCGGCGGCGTGGACGTGAAGGGCGAGGCGGACATGGCTCCCCTCCGGGTTTCCCGGATCGTCTGGAAGAAAGACAAAGGCGGAGAACGGGGCTCGGTGCAAAAGAACGTGCTGCTCCTTCCCGCGTCGAGCATCAAAGGGGCGCTGGCCCATCGCACGGCCTTCCACTACAACGCCCTGAAGGGGCGCTTCGCCGACGGCTCCGGTGAAACGGATCTCGCCGCACTGTGCGGCGAGGCCAATCCCGCCGTGCGGGCACTCTTCGGCGCCTGCAAAGGGAGCAAGGACAGGGATGGCGAAAACGGCAAGGACAAAGCGGAAGGAAACGCCGCAATGTCTCGAAAGACGAGGGGCGGTGAGCCGGAGGATCTGGGGCGGCGGGGACGTGTCCTGTTGGACGATCTCTACCTTGAACCGAAGGCCGAGCCCGCATCGTTGCTTGTGCACCATGTGGGGCTTGATCGCTTCACCGGTGGCGCTCGCGACCAGGTGCTCTTCTCGGAGCGCCCCTTCTGGCGGATCCGGGAAGAGGCGAAGTCGTCTCCAATGGCGCAGCGGACACCCGAACAGCATTCCTTGCCCGCGCTCCACATCCGGATTCTCGACCCCGAGGAAATCGAAAAGGAGGCCCCCGGGGCGCTTCATGCCTTTCGGCGGGCTCTGGACGATCTGGTGGAGGGGCGGTTGCAGCTTGGCGCCGGATCGGGACGGGGAATGGGGTACTGTGAGGCGGCGCGGCCAGTGGCGTGGCCGAAGGTCCTGTGTTGTGGCAGGGAGGAAAGCAGATGAAGGCCGAGACGACCCGAGACATTCTTCACGCGCTCTTCGGTGATGCCGCGAGCCCCTGGAGGCGGCGGACGGCGATGCGCCCCGGAACGATTGTTCTCAAGGAGACGCGGCACGTGACGGACCCCCGGGATGCCCTTGCGGCGTTTCTCGCCTTCGGTGGAGAGGGGTGGCTCTGCGTTGCGGGAAGGCGGGAGATTCGCCGGTTCTCCCCGGAGGCGCCCTTACCCTCGGACTACCGGGAGGAATGGCCCCTTTCCGGGGAGGCCGCCAGGGGGGATGAAAGCCTGCATATGGCGAGAAGCGACGAGGGGTGGTGTCTCACCACGTTGCGGGCGGAGACGCGACAGGACGATCCGTCCGCCCTTGTGATGGAGACGCTCTTTCAGGCCCGGGACGGCAAGGCGCCTCTGCGGTACGAGACGGCCTGGCTTCCCTCGGTCGTCGCCTGCGGCGACGGGGAGCTTGCGGGACTTGAGGAACTTCGCCCGACGCGCTTTCGCTTCGCCGGCTTCGGCGGGAGCGAGAACGGCCCGGACGAGGACGATCTCCTTGCTGACCAAGAGGCGGAGAACGCGGAAGACCGAGAGGAGGAAGAGGCATGATTCCCTCGCCCTACAATTTCGTTCCCCTGTCGGAGCAGATCCTTTTTCCGGAATGGGGAGAGCGCATCTCCCAGGACGTCCCCTTCTCCGACGGCATCTCCGGCGTCATCGACGTGACCGTCACGGCCACGACGCCCATCTACATCCGCAGCGGAGGCGAGCACCCCGAGGGGGCCGGGCGGCTGCACAACGCCGCCTACACGGACTTCTTCCGTGTGACGGAAGGCGGCCCCTACGCCATTCCGGGAAGTTCCTTCAAGGGAATGCTCCGCAACGTGGTGGAGATCGCCTCCTTCGGCAAGATCGTCGGCACGAAGGGTGACACGGGGCGGGTGGTGGACCACCGCTACGCCATCCGGGATCTGCACAATGGGCCAGCCTACACGAAGCACATCACCGAAGATCTCGGAAAGAAGACCTACAAGCCGGAGGTGCGGGCCGCCTGGCTTCGGGAGGGGGCGGGGAACACCTGGACCCTCCGGCTCTGCGACATGGCCCGGGTGGAGCAGGAGGATCTGGAGAAATTCTTCGGTCTCAGAGGGAAGGGCTTGGGAGAGCGCCAGAACGCGCAAGCCAAGTACGCCTTGTGCGGGATGAGGTCGTCCACGGGCAAACTCATCGAGGTGTGGTTCACCTGCGGCGACGAGCAAGAGCATACGCATTCGGGAGGGCTTCGCCTCTGTTACAGAAAGGCAACGGAGTTGAAGAAGAACGGTGAGCCTGGAAAAAAGAAAAAGGGCGTGCTGGTCCTCACGGGGCAGCCCGCGTCGAGAAAAGAACGAGGATGCACGGACAGGAACGGTCGGCCCTGTTCGCGGGGCAAGCACATGGAATTTCTCTTCTTCGATCTGCCGAGCGCGCGGGAGTTCCCCGTGCCGCCTAACGTCAAAGAGGAGTTTCAGTTCATCCATTCCACGCTGGGGGAGAACCGACAAGCGAACGCGGAATGGGGCTTCTGGAAACCCCGGCTGGAGCAGGGAGAGGAGATTCCCGTGTTCGTCCTCTTCGAGAAGGACGGAAAAACGCTCCGCGCCCTGGGGCTCGCCCTGATGTTCCGCCTGCCCTACGAACGCTCCATCCACCAGGCCATCGAGCGTACCTCGCCGCACCATCTGGACGGAGCGCGGCTCGATTTCGCGGAGGGCCTCTTTGGCCGGGTGGAGGACAAGGATGGGCTCCGGGGGCGCGTTTCCGTGGAACCCCTCCTGGCGGAGGGCACGCCTCGGCCCCTACAGAGGGTCGAAACGGTGCTGGGAGCGCCAAAGCCCACCTACTATCCGAACTATCTGGAGCAGCCCGGAGGCGAAACGGGGCGGCTGTCGGGCGAGACGTACAAGACTTTCATGGACAGCGACGCAAAGATCCGGGGATGGAAGCGCTACTGGGTCCGCCCGGACAGGTCTTCGCCAAGTCCGCCCCCGCCCCCGACCGATTCGGTGGCCACGGCCTTTTGTCCCTTGGCTGCGGGAACGGTCTTTTCCGGGCGGATCCACCTGCACAATGTGCGTCCCCAGGAGCTGGGGGCGATCCTCTGGGCCCTCACCTGGGGCGGCGAGGAGAAATTGCGCCACGGCCTCGGCATGGCCAAGCCCTACGGATACGGCTCCGTGCGGGTGACGGTGACGGGGTGCGACCTCCGGTGGTGCGATCCGAAAAAAGGGATTTTTGCGAAAGAGCCCGGGGAGGAGTCGCCGAAGGGGGCGATTTCCCGGGAGAAGCTCCAGGAGTGGATGCGCCCCTTCACGGAGATGATGGAGAACTGGTTCCCAAAAGAGGGGAAGCGGGAAACATGGAGCGACAGCCCCCAGATCCGGGCCTTGAAGGCTCTGGCCGATCCGGAAAAGGCAAGGAACTGTGACCTGCGTTATCCCCGGCTCGACAGCAAGGAGAGGGTCAATGAGTTCGTGGATTTCAAAAAAGAGCACCTGGTCCTCGCTGGTCCCCTGGCGGCGGCTGGAGGCCGCCAGGGCGCTGCTTCCGCCGCGCCCTCGGAAGGTTCCCGCAACGCGACTGCCCCACAAGGGGGCGGAGGGCGGGGGAGCACCTCGCACACGCCTCCGGCTCAGATCAGGCAGGTCCCGCCGCCGCGGCTCGAACCCCGGCGGGAAAAGCAGGAACAGAATCCCTTCGGTCAGCTTCTCAACGAGTTCGATCGGCTGAGCCTCAAGGAGTTCCGGAAGCGCACGAAGGAACTGGGGATCGATCCGCAAAGCCTCTCGCCGGGCCAGCGGCAGCAGATCTCTCAGAGACTCCAGAAGAAGTTCGGCGGCAATTTCGCTGCCGAAGACTTGCTCAAGGCGTGGAAGCCCTGACGATGCTCTCTCTGCTCGTGCTCTGCGAAAAGGAGTTCGAGGGGGGCCTGCCCGCGGCGGAGGGCTATAAGCTCTTCGCCGCGCTTTCGAAGCGCTTTCGCGCCCGGGGGGACGACACGCTCTTTCCCCACGCGGAGTCGGGGCTGCAGGCGGTGAGTTTGAGCGGCATGCTTTCCCTCGGGAGTCCGCCCTCCGAGGGGGCTTTGCCCACGGCACTTCCCGATGCGGTGACGCTCTTTCACGAGAAGCCTCGGGAGGCCCCGGGGCGGTGGTGCGTCTTTCGGGTGAGCTTTCTCTCGGACGAGCTGGGGCGGCGTTTCTTCTCGCTCCTCGGTGATGCGCCGCTTTCGCTCGGCAAGGAGTGTCCCTTCGGAATTCGGGACATCATCGGCCCGGGCAAGCACGAACTCTGTGCCCACGCCACGCCCGAGGTGCTTGCGGCGAAGCCCTCGGGAACGCTGGTGCGCCTCCATTTTCTTTCTCCCACGGGCTTCAACCGGGACGGTCTCCAGATCTCCCTTCCCCTTCCGGAGCTGGTGTTCAAGAGCCTGCTGGCCCGGTGGCGGCGGTGGATCGTTCCCGATGCGTGGCCCGGCCTGGAGGACGCCCTCTCTTCCGTGCGGGTGGAACGGTTCGCTCTGGAGAGCCGGGCCGTGCCGCTCAAGCAGGGATCGGTCTATCGGGGATGCAGGGGATACACGGACTATGATTTCTCCCTTTGCGGCGACGCGAAGGGGCCTTTGGGCATTCTCGCCTCCTTCTCTCTTTTTGCGGGGGTTGGATACAAGACGGCCCAGGGAATGGGCCAGGTCTATTCCGAGCTGCTCCGGGCGGAGTGAGGCGTTTCCGGGATGCTTCCGGAGCACCTTGAAGGCTCTGGAGAGGCCGAGGAGCTGAAGAAAGGAGGACTGCCTGTGCCTTTCTACGTGCACATCACCGAAGGCTGCCGTGAGGACGCCGGGAGGCACGGTTTGCGCGAGGCCCTTGAACGATTGGCGGAGAAGGTCGAAAGGGAGCGGGCGGACGCGAAGGTGACGGACGGGCCGGAGTGTGGTTTTCGCCCCTTTTTGCGCCGCAAGTTCTGGAAGAAGCCCCTGGGGAGGAACTTCCGTCTCGTCGCTTTTCTCTACGAGGAGGAGCGGGAGGACAAGCGCGACGCCCTGCTCGTCTTTGCGTCGGTGTTCGTCAAGAGCGGCGAACAGTATGACGACATGCTGGAAAGGGAAAGTTTCGAGCAGGTGCGCCTGGTTTGTGGTGTTCCCGACGATGCGGTGTTGGCGGAGATTCTTCGGGGACGGCGGTGTTGCGGAGAGCCACAGCTTCCGCCGCCGCCTTCGGAGGCGGAGGAGCGGTGGCTCTGGGGTCTGCACTGGAAGGAGGAGAGCGAGAGGGACTGGGTGATACTCGAATCCGAGGAGTGGGTTTCGGGTGTCAGGGCTCGTCGGGACTGGCTCGTGAAATACCGGGAGATCGTGGAGCGCCTTCTTGTCGTGCGGCCCGCACTCTCTGAGGCGGCGGTGGCGGTCTCTCGAGACGCCAATCTGGGGGCGTGGTTTTTCCGTGACGAGGAGCAAAAGCGACTTTTCCTCCTCGCTCCTGTCTTCGGCAACGACGATGGAGGAGAGAGCGGTGCAGACTACGCCCACCTTCTGGGGGAACACGGGCCGGAGGTACTCCTCCGTCGCATGCGCCGGGCCTATCCGGCCTTCATGGTTCTGGACGAGGAGGCGTGGCTGGAGATCGAGAAGGACGAGGAGGCGAACCTGGCACTTTCGCCCGAAGAAGCTCGGATTCTCGAAGGTCTTCGCTTTCCCGGCGCCTCGCCGGAGGGGCCTGCGCTGCCGCTTTTCATCAATGGCAGGGCGGGGAGTGGAAAATCCACCATGCTCCACTATCTCGCCGCAGAGTATCTTTTCTTCGCACTCCAGGAGGAAAGCGGTCTCGCTCCCATTTTCACGACCAGCAGCATCGGCTTGCTGGAGCACGCTCGCGATCGGGTGAAGCGGATCTGCACCACCCGATACGATCATCTCTGTCGTCGCAGTGTCTCCGGGGGTTTTGCCCATCGGATGGACAACCTCTTGCAGCAAAGCTTCGTGGTGTTTCGCGAGCACCTTCTGCGCCTGCTGCCCGAGGAGCGCCGCAAGGCCTTTCCGCCGGAGACGTATGTGGACTATCCCACCTTCCTTGCCCTGTGGAACCGGGAAGTGCGCCATCCCGAGGCGAGGCGCATTTCTCCCGAGGTGGCGTGGCACACCATAAGGACCTACATCAAGGGGCGACGTTCCTCCCTTACGGAGGTGCTGGCGCCGTTGGACTTCGCGCAGCTGCCCCGGCGCGTGCGCTCCGTGTCGCAGAGCGTCTTCGACGCGGTCTACGAGCACGTGTGGCGCAGGTGGTACGCAGGCAAGACGGGAATCGAAGTGGGAGACGGGGAGGGATTCTGGGACGATCAGGATCTTGCCGCGGAGGTTCTTTTCGGCGAGGGAATCCCCGAGTCCTTCAGGTATCCCGCGGTGTTCTGCGATGAAGCCCAGGATTTCACGGCCCTGGAGCTTCAGATCGTCGTGGACTCCTCGCTGTTCGCCTCCAGAACGCTTTCGCCGGAGCAATTTCGGATGCTCCCCTTCCTCTTCGCGGGAGATCCGTTGCAGACCATCAATCCCACGGGATTCCGCTGGGATGCTCTCGGGGCGGAGTTTCACGAGAAATTCCGCCCGTTGCTCGATCCGCGCCGGCGGAACGAGGCAAAGGTCGATTTCCAGGAACTCACATTCAACTATCGGTCGAACCGGGGCATTGTGGGGTTCGGAAATCTGATCTCTCTCGTCCGCCATGCGCTGCTCTCTCTTCCCGAGGCGTTTCCCCAGAGATCGTGGTGGTTCGGAGCGAAGGAGGATCCTCTCTTCTTCGACGTGAACGACCCGGCGGTGCGGGATTACCTGTGTCGTCGCACGGACCTGGTGAAAATCATCGACTGCGCCGAAGGCGAGGAGAGTCTCGTCGCCGGCAAAGACCCGCTTTTGCGGATGTTGCCCCAGGAGAACGGGGTGTACCAGAATGTCCTGAGCCCTGCCCGCGCGAAAGGGCTCGAATTCGGCGAGGTGGTGTTGTACTGTTTCGGCGCGAATCCTCCGGAGCTGTTCCGGCAGGTTCTCGAAGGACTGCACGCAGGCGAGGGGAACTCTTTCGAAGAATCGGAGGCGCTGCTTCCGGTGGAGTATTTCCTGAACCGCCTCTATGTGGCGGCGACGCGCCCGAAGCGGCGTCTCTTCGTTGTGGACGACAGGGCCGCCTTCGATTCGTTCTGGCGTTTCGCCCGAGAGGCGGAGTTGGTGGACGGGCTGATTCGAGGGTACGCAAAGACCGGGAGGACTGCGGAGCGATGGAAAGAAGGCATTTCCTGTCTGCTTCCGGGACGTTCCGAGGCGTGGGAGGGCGTGCGCATCGACCCGCTCGAACTCGCGAGGGAGTACGAGACGCAAGGACGCAAGGGGCGCGACTCTTATTTGATGCGCCAGGCCGCCATCGCCTACAGAAACGTTCCGGACGAGGTGCGCTCGCTGCGCTGTATCGCCCTGGCCCACGAGTTCGACGGAGACCTGCGGCACGCCGGGGAGCTCTATCTTCGCCTGAACGATCCGGAAAAGGCCTTCGACTGTTTCTGGAGGGGAAAACACTTCGGAGAGATTTGCCGGATGACTGCGTTGAGCGGCCTGCCGGGGCGCCGCATGCAGGCTCGGGCGGCGGATTTCATGGAGCAGCGTCAGGGCCAGGCCGCTCCGTTTTTGGAGTCGCTGACGCCCTTTGCCGGAGAGAGGGAATGGCGGCGGGAGGTCCTTCGGGATGCGACGTGGCGAAGCGTCTTCGTTACCCTGGCGGAGCGCTTGGCGGCACTCCGGGGAGACGTGGCGGCGGCAGTCCTCTGGTGCGATGCGGACGAGATCTTTTCCTGCCTTGTCGCCGACGGGCTTTCGGAAGTTTCGTTGCGGCATGCGGCCCTGCTCGCCTATCGGGCGGGCCGGCTGTCCCGGGCGGTGGCGCTTTGGGAACAGGCGGGGCAGACGGGAATCGAAGAGTATTGGCGTGCCCGGGCCGAGCTGGATCCCTTTCCGCACAATCTTTCCTGGTTGGTCAAGGCGCGGGAGATGCGCCGAGCGGTGGAAGCATGGAGAGCGAGCGGATGGTGTGTGGAACGGTCTGATTCAGACGTGGGGCGCGCTGTCTTCGAGGCGGCCTGCGCGGAAAAAGAGTGGCGCCTCGCGCTGGGAGCACTGCATGCCAATCCGGATCGCCTTGGAACGGAACGTTTGCTCAGGGAATTTCTCGCCATAAAGGATCTCGCGGCCCTTGTGGATGCCGCAGCGGTGTTCGTGCGGCTCTTGGTGCGCGAACGGGAGTGGGAGAAAGCCTGCCGAACGGTGGAGCTTGCGGAGTTCGGCGAGTTCCGCTCCGTTTCCGCAGAGGCGCTTTGTGCGGCTCTAGGGAGCGATCCTCTGTGTCGGCTCGTTCTCCTTGATGCGTTGCTTCGAGAGGTGGGGCGCGCTGAGGAGGTTCTTGCGGGAGATAGAGGGCATCGTCGCGACGCTCTGCTGGAACTCCTTCGCAGTTCCTTCGTCGAGCCATGGCAGGCGGGGATGCGTCCCTGTCCGGAAGTGCCCCTCCGGGTGGTGGGAGCTGCGGTGGAGTGTATGGGAATCCACGTACTGGCGCTCCAGCTCTATCGAGCAGTTCTCCGCGCAGAAAGCCCCGCCTCGGAGGAAGAACGTCTTTTCGCCCGGAAGCGTCTCTGTCGTGTTCTGGGCAAGTTCGCCTACTATCTGGAAGGGCGAAGAAGTTTTGCACAGCCTGCATCCGAAGAAGGCATGCGTTATTTCGAAGAAATTCCGAGAGTGCAGATGGAAATCACCCATCTGGAGTCCGAGCTGGGCCTTCGGATAGCTGATCTTCCCGAGTTTGTTTCCATCCCTGGCTTTGAAGAGCGACTTCACCTGGAGAAGCTTCAAGAAGCGCGTCGCCTTGCGGAGGAGGAAACGCGTGAGGCCCAGGAGAAAGAAACTGCGGAGGTGGATGCGCAGGTTCGAGATGCACACGAGGGGGAGGCGGTGTCGTCGGAGGATGGCTTTGCTGAAAATCTTTCTGTCATGCCGAAACGGAAGAGCGGGCCTTTCGCGTTTTCCACCTCTGCGGATGGGAAGAAAATTCGGGTGGAATACGTGCGCCTCTTCGAGACCGTGACCTTTGATGTGGAGCAGCAGGTTCTCCGGGGAGATGCGATAGTACACCGTTTTCATAGAGATGGGGTAGCGAAGCCCGAGCGGGAGGTTCTGCCCGCTTGGGAGATACCGGAATGGAAAACTCACCTTTTCTTGAGGGAAGAACAGGGCGCGTATGTTCTCCTCGTCGTCGGCGAAGAGGGGGAGCTGCGCATCCCTCTTCCGGCGAGGGAGAAAAAACCTCCGGAACTCCCGTCAGGTCCGGAACAGGATGATCTTCCAGGCGCCGACAAACCGGCGTTTCATGCCGGATTGTCCTCCATGCCCGGCCTTCCAGGGCGTAGTGCCCCGAATCCTCTCTTTCGAAGCGGCGACGGGCATGGCCCGAAGAAAGGTGTTTCCTCGTGATCGGTCGGGAGAAATGTTCCCGGCGAGGAGGTCGCCTTGGACGTAGGGGGCGGCACATGCGCGGGAGATTCGGCTCGTGATGTCCTCGGTGTCTTTCCGGGAGCAGGTGTTGGTCTGCCTGCTCTCGGAACAGCCCGTGCCGAATCTGCTTGCGGTGCACCTCTTCCGCCCGGCGCGGCTCCTCCTTGTGGAGACCGCCTATGTGGGGCGTCGCAAGGGCGCGGAGAATTTTCTCCGCGCTCTTGCCGCAGGGGGCGTGCATTACGAGGCGGGGGCGGTGACGCGCCTCTCTCTCGCCGAGGAGGACAGCCTCGTCGCCATGGAGGCATGTCTGGAGCGGGTGAAGGATCTTTTTTCGGGTCGGGAGATTCTGGTAAACCTCACGGGAGGAACGAAGCCCATGGCTCTCGGAACCTTCCGATTTTTCTCCCGAAGCGGATGGAATGCGCGTTTTCTCTATACCAACGTGAGCCGTCCCCAGGAAGTGCTCGATCTGGAGACCCAGAAGGCCACGATGTGCGCGCACGAACTCTCTCTGGAAGAGTTTCTCTGCGCCTACGGATTCGCCGTGGAAGAGCGCTCCGACGGAGCCCAGCGGGAGCGTGACGTGTGCAACCTTTGGTCCGTCGCCCTTGCCGTCGCCCGTCATTGCCGTGGAGGTACCTTCTTCGCCACCGACAATGTGACCCTTGGGGAATACATGAGCAAGGGTGGCCCTCTCCGGAGCGATAGTGTGCGGGACAAAAAGCTTTCCAGCGTTCTGCTGCACACCTTCGCCGGGCGCGATCTCACGGCGGAGGAATGGCGTTTCCTGAACGGAGGATGGCTCGAAGTCTTCGTCGCGGGGGTGCTTCTGCGTCACCGGAATGCCCTGGGCATCTCCGATCTCCGGATAGGTGTGCACGTGAAGGACACGGTCAAAGAGGGAATCTCCGAGTTCGATGTCGCCTTCATGTGCCGCAACACCCTCTACGTGGTGGAGTGCAAGTCGGGACGGCAGGCCTCCATGAAGGATCCCAACGAGCCCCTGGACAAGCTGACGGCCCGGGTCCGTCAACTTGGGGCCCTGCGCGCCCGGGCCATTTTGGCCTGCACCTCCGAGAAGCTGCTCGACGGGACGGGGGCGCTTCGGAACGTGGTGTCCCAGAGGGCCTTTCTCTACGGCATTCGCGTTCTCGCCGCCGAGGACATCCGGGCCCTCGCAAAGCGGGTGGACGATGTCGCCTGGGTGGGCACAACTCTTTGGGGTTCCCGTTGAGGTTGCGTCGTCACGTGCACAGGCGCGCTGACGGTTGTGTCGGAGTGCTTCCGAGAAGAGCAGCTCCTTTTCGTTCTTCGTGTCCCGTTTCCCATCTGACAAGAGTGTCGGAGTGCTTTCCAGAGGGGTTGTGCTCGGGGATTCTTCGCGTTTCCAAAAATAAGTGGACAGCTCTTCTTTTCCGTGCTCCGCCTCGCGGTTGCGTTCGAGGTGCTCTCGCGTTTCCGAACACAGAAAAGTTCGCGCAGAATGCCTGAAAAAGAGCGACGCACCTTGTCGCTCTTTTTGCTATGCTCTGTCCGGTTGTTTGGAACGGATTGTTCAGAGCCGGTCTTTCGGAGGAGACCGCGAGGCGGGATGTTTTTCCGGGAGCGATTTTGCGGAAAGCGCAACATACCGCAGTTCCACAGATGGGTTGAAAGATTCTATATTGTCAAGAGGGCGAGGCAGAGGAGGTTCAGAGGTGCTGAGGGAGGAGGAACCAGCCGTGGACGCTCCAAAGAACGGGTTGGGCAACACTGACAGAGATTACGGGCGGTACTACAGCGAGAGCGCCTTCTGGCGTTTTCTCGGCCGGGCGGGAAATCTGCTTCCGTTTCTCGAAGAGGTCCTCGCACTCTACTTTTGTCTTTTGGACCGGGACACGCCCGCCCACGTAAAGGCGACCATCGTCGGTGCCCTGGGGTATGTCATCTTCCCCTTCGATCTGATCCTCGACACCCTTGTTCCTCTCGGATGGACCGACGATGCGGCGGTGGTCATGGCGGCGTATACCTATGCGAGGTGCTCTGTCAAGGAGGAACATCGCCGAAAGGCTCGGGACGTGGCGATGTGTCTTCGGGTTTTTGTCGGCGCGCCCAGGCTGGGATGGCCTTCGACTCCTTCCTGATCGTTCTGGAGGTGGGATGAAGGGCGATTGCGCGACATTCCTGGATGCCGATTCCAGAAGACCGGAATGCGCACAGGGCGTGAGAAGGCGGCTTTGCGAGCGGTGTTTCGGCCATGAGACGTCCGGGAGAGAAGGAAGAGGTCACCGAGGAAGCTTCATGAGGAGTGGACTGACGCTGCGCGGTCCCGCGGTGAAGTCTTTCGAGTCATTGAAGGAGCTTTCTTGAGGAGGGGATAGAGCATGCGGTGGAGAGCAAAGGGATTTTCGGGAGCCTTGTGTGCGGTGTTGCTTCTGTGGCACCTTTTTGTTCCTGCCGGGGGCGCCGTTCCGTCCTTCGGCGCACCTCTTCCAGCGAAGGTTGGAGGGGTCATTCTGGAAAAGTTGGGAAAGACCTATGGAGACGATGTGGTGCGGCTCTTGCTCCGCTACGGAGATGACCTCCTCCGTGTGGTGGAACGGCACGGAGACGAGGCAATACGGTTTCTTGTCAGGTACGGAGACGATGGAGCACGGCTTCTCACAAAGTACGGAGACGACGGGATGCGCTTTTTCGCCAGATATGGAGACGACGGAATGCGGTTTCTCGCCAGGCATGGGGATGATTCCGTCCGGCTCGTTCTGGGCTTCGGTGATGACGTGTTGCGCTTGTCCAATCGGGGCGTCAAGGCCTTGGAGAGGGTGGCGCCCATTGCTTCGCCCCAGGTTGTGCGGCATGTGATGGCCCACGGAGACGAGGCTCTCGCTCTCGTGGCTCGGCAGGGCAAGCCGGCGACGGCTCTTGTGGAGCGCGCCCTCGCCCATGGATGGAGCGAGGCAAAGGTCGGGAATCTCCTGACCGTCATGGAAAAGAGCAACTTCAGCATGGCCAAGGTGTTGCAGAAGGGTGAGGAGGGATTGCGTTTCCTCGAAAGAAACTGGAAGGGCATTCTTCTCGCGGCGGGTCTGACGGAGGGCGCGCTTCTCTGGAAGGACATGCACCTGGTGGCGAAGGAAGCCATAGACATGGTGCGAGTGGGAACCGTCGCCACGAAGGAGACGGCGAGGACCGTGGTGCCCCTTTTCACGTGGATCGCGAGCGGTGCGGTGGCGGTGTTCCTGCTTTCCTGGTCGGCGGTGAAGGTGTATGGACACTGGCGCCCTTTGGGCAAAAAAACGGCGGTGAAGACGCTTCGGGAGTGAGCTTGCCTTAGCGACTCGGATTCATTGGAGGACTAGGGTTTATGACGGGTCTCCTACGATCCTGCGTTGCAGTGCCCCTGTTATTTTTTGGTGATGCTGCGTCGCCTCTTCCGAGAGGCCCTCTTGCCGACGGCACGCCGCCCGGCGCGTGCGGAAAAGAACTTGTGCGAGGAGGCGAAGAGCGGGAGTAGGAGGGGGCGTCGCCGAAGCATGCGGGACGTTGCGGGAGATACGCTGTGAGAGGCGAGTTGTTAAGGTGCGAAACGGAATACCGCGGCGCAAAAAATGGAGGAAGACACAAGGTCCTGCGGAACGAACCGTAGGCTCCGTGCGATGAAAGGAGTGTGCGCACATGCGTGTTCCAGTGGTTTCTCGAACGACGCGGATCGTGGGCATCATTCTTCTGCTCGTGGTGGGCATCGCGGTGGCTCGCTTCACCCTCTTCGAATCGATTCACTTCGAGCCCCTGAGAACGTCCGATCCCGAAAAGGAATTCGAACTCCTTCTGGAGCAGGAAGCGCAGCGCTGGAAAGAGGTGACAATGCCCGCGCTCGCCCGGGAGTGTCAGCGGCGCATCGATGCGGCCGTGGAGGAGATGAAAAAGAAGTGGCGTTCTTCGGAGCGCCTTGACGCCTTTGTGGAGGAATTGTTCGACTATTTCAAGGGATGGAAGCTTCTCTGGCTTTCCGGCAAGGACCTCTTCAGCGACGGGCGTCCCGCCGTGGAGGCGGAGCTCTCCGATATGATGCAGCGCCTGATTCTGTTTGATCTGAAGTCCGATCTTGAGGAGTTGCGCCTCGACCTGGAGATTCTTGTTGAAGAGAAGGCCCAGGAGCATACGCAGCGTCTTTCCAAAGCGTTGCAAAAGCGCATCTCCCCGGAGGAACTCCTCCGGATCGTGAAGGCGCGTATTCCTGAGGATGCGGCGTTGGGGGCGATGACGACGACCACTTCCCAAACGGTGACGGGACACGTGCTGGAGAAGATCGGGGTGCTCTTTGCGGCCCGGGTTGGCACGGTGAAACTCTCGCAGGGTATGATGGTACCCTCCCTTGGCGTGGTGCTCGGTCGCGTGATGACCGTGTTGGCGTCGAAGACGGCGGCTCTTTTCGCCTCGAAGGCCGTTTCCGCCATCACCGGTTTTGTCCTGGTAGCCCTCGTCGATTGGGTTGCCGGAAAAGCGAGCGAAGCCTATTTCGGCCCCAAGATCAAGGAGGAGCTTGTAAAGGCAACGGACGACATGGCAAAAGGGCTGCGAGCGTCGCTGCTGCAAGGAGTGCGCGAGAGCTTCGCTGGTCTTTCTCCGGGAGTGGGGACTGCGGCAGCATCCGGGCAGTGACGGCGGGGCAGAGGGCGCTTCGGGACCTTGGAAGGCCTGCAGGACTTGTTCGTTCCGAGGCGCTGCTCTTTTTCTTGAGGAATCTCTGACGAAGACCACGTCAGCTCCGCAGAACGCCTCGCAGAGCCTGAGGGGACACGAGTCGAGGGAAAACGAAAGGTTTTTATTCAGAGTTTTTTGGATTCGTGTTTTTTGTTTGTCTTTTTTCGTGATTCGTGATCTTTGGTTGTGTGGGAAGCCGGCTTCGGGGCTGAAACCAGTCTGGTTTGGCCTTGTCGCTCTTTTCCGTGATTGTTGGTAGTCTGAGAAGAGGGTCGCGTGTGCTTTCTCTGCCACCTCTGCGGCAAAGCGCTCGCTTTCCGAAGGGGCGGGCGAAGCGACGGGGAAAGCGCCCGGGCGCGTTGCCCTGATGGGAGAAGCGATGCGCGGATGCACCAGGGAGGGAAGGGTATGAAGAAAAGAGAAGCGATGGAAGCGACAGGGACAACAGAGAAGGCGAAGGCGACGAGAAAAGCAGGAAAGGCGAAGGCGATGGGAGCGACAGGGGAGGAAGGAGCGGCAGGGAAAGAAGGGATGGCAGGGAAAAAATGCCCGCGAGGAGGAACGACCCGCGATGTGATGACCGTGCTCGGGCGGTTGCGGCGCCTCCGCAACCTGCTTGAAGCGTCTCCCGAGGGAGTGACCTGGGAGGACCTTTTCCGGGAGATTTACGGTGCGTCGCCGGAAAGAGACGGAGCATCCCCCGAGGCGGAGCGTCTCCGCCGCTCTGCCCGGAGGACCTTCGAGCGGGACTGCGCGCTTCTTGCGAGCCTTGCCGAAGAGGACGAGGACAATCCCCTTGGGGGGCGCGTGGTGTACAACCGCCGTACCAGGCGTTACGGTCCGGCAGGGCGGGACCGTGCTCTGTCGGTGTGTCTTCACCTGCTCGGGGACGATGTGCGGGTGTTGCGGTCGGGGCTTTTGCTGGCGGAACACTTTCTTCCCCAGTGGCGGGAGAACTGCCGGGGGGTTTGGAAGCAACTGGCGAAACTGGTGAAACCCGAACAGGCCAGAACGGGCGAGTCCCTCGCCGGGGCCGTCGCCGTGGCGGTCCCCGTGTCGTCCGAGCGCTGCCGGGGCTTTACGGGAATGAAGGACGCCTTTCCCAAGGTGGTGCGTGCCCTGGAGGAGGGGCGCATGCTGCGCTTTCGCTATCGCTCCCCCTACGTGGGGATGGAAAAAACGCTCGACCTGCGGGTCTCGCCGTGGGGCGTCTACTTCAAGCACCACGCCTGGTATCTCTGGGGCAAGGCGGTGGAGTTCGACGGCCCTGGGCCGTTTCGCCTGAGCCGCATGCAGGCCGTGGAAGTGCTGGATGTTCCCGCGGAGGCCCCCGCTTCGGGGGAGCGCCTGGAGGATATCGCTCTTCGGGATTTCGATCCGAAGGAGACCCCGGGAACGCGTTACGCCGTGAAGCTCCGCATCCGCCACCCCTTTGCCGTCATGGCTGCGGAGACCGCCTGGTATCCGCAGCAGCGGATCTCGGCCCCCGACAAGGACGGAAGTGTGTTCTTCGAGGGAACCGTCACCTCCCTGGAGGAGATTTCCCGGTGGATTCTCCGCGCCGCGGACTGCATGGAGGTTCTGGAGCCCGAAGTTTTGCGGGAGAAGGTTCTCGGCAAGGCTCGCGCCCTGCTCGCGGCGCACGAAGAACCGCGCTGCGCCGGCCTGCAGGAGGTTCCGTCCAGCGCGGTTCCACCGGAAGACGGCCCGTGCTGGGATGAGGAGGGGGTGCTCAATCTCACCCAGCACGTCGCCACGGAGGACCAGCGCGCCGCAGGCGTCCGGGAGCCCGGGCAAAAGGAGGAGGTGCAGCGGCTTCTGACCTTCGAGGCGCTCCCTTCTCCCGAAGAGGTCCGCCGCCGGGCGGCGGACCTGGCCGAACTGGCGAAGGATGAGCGGATCCGCCGGGTCATGATCGGCGGGGCCCCCTTTCTCATGGGAGAGCTGGAGGAAGCGTTGCGGGTACGCGGCCTGGTCCCCCTTTATGCCTTCAGCGAACGCGTCTCCCTGGACGAGATGCAGCCCGACGGCAGCGTGCGCCGCACCCTCGTCTTCCGCCATCGTGGGTTCGTGGAGACCGGGCGCACTTCTCCGCCGTCGTCCCCGCCAGGGGCGTGACCGCCGCCCTCTCACCCTCCCAGGCAGTCCTGTCCCGGGGCGAGTGCCCGCAGGCGCGCCCGCGCCGCCTTGGGCGAGGCGGTGGCGTAGCAGTAGACGCACCCCGCCGGGCAGGTGCCGTAGGCACCGATATCCTTGCTTGGAATGCAGCGGCAGGCTGCGCGCTGCCCCCGGTCCTTTCCTCGGTTCGGGGCCGGGGCCGCCCCGGGTGCGGGTTCTCCCGGCGCACAGGCCGCGGGAAATTGCAGGGTCTGCCGCGCCGTTTCCGGCGCGCCTGCCGCCGTCGTGCCGCGCAGAAAGCGGTACAGCACCGGGTCGTGTGGTGCGATGCGCCGCAGCAGGTCGCCGTCGATGCAGCGGTTGTGCCCGATGCCGTATGCCTCCAGGTCGATCCGTTCCGCGCAGGTGGCCCCCCGAAGGCCCCATTTCCGGCAGAGTGTGCCGATGCCTTCGGCGAGGCGGTGCATCTCGTCCTCGGTAGGGGCGCGGAAGGGAAGACGCGCCCGGTCGAGGGCGGCGCGCACCTTGCGGTACTCCGCCACGTCGGCGAAGCTGAAGACGAGCTGTTCCGTCGCGGGGGCGAGGGCCTCTCCGACGGCCTCCACCTTTGCGAGGAGCCGTTCCGCCGAGAGCCCGCCGCCGAGGAGGAGCGGATCGAAGCGCCAGATCACCCGCTCCCGACCGATGCGCCGCGAAAGCCGCACAAAGGCCCCGAGCCGCTCCGCCAGGGGCGGTACCCCCGGCTCCAGCCCCTCCGCCTCGTAGTCGTTCACCGTAACCTGCACCACAAAGGGAAAACGCGCCTCCAGACGCTCCGCCGCGGCCAGAAGCGGCGCGGGATTCTTGGTCCAGAACACGCAGGCCCGCACGTCCCGGAGCGACACGAACTGCTCCGTCCCGCCGAAGGGATTGCGCCACCGCACGTATCCCGCGTCGAGCCGCTCCAGAAACCACTCCAGGTAAAAGGCGGGAATATCCGTCGCCCGGCTCGCCGAGAGCACCAGCGGCGCGATCCCCTCCCGCACGCCCTCGGGCGTCTCCACCGGTACCTTGCGCCACGTGCCCATCCTCCGCCCCTCTCCCTTCCGCTCCGCGCTTCTTTTCCGTCCAGTCGTCTTTTCCGGTTTCGGTGCCTCGTCCGGTGTCTCGTCGCTCCGTGTCCGTCGCTCTCTTGCGTCGGTCCGGGGGAGTGCCTTCCGCCCCTTTGTGCGGAAGGCGAGAAGAGCGCCTTGCCGAAGGCATCGCCGCGCTCCGCTGGAACGCGCCGGAGACCTGCGTTCCAAGTATACTTCTTCGTGCTTCTGTGTGCCGTTCCTCCCCGCGGGATGCTCGCAGTAAAGAAGGGAAACGGGCATGTAGCGTTTCTCTTCCGCCCTTCCTCTTTCCGTGGACGCGGGGGTGCCCGCAGAGAGCCCCTGCGGCGTCTCCGATTTTCCACTGCGGCTTGATTTTTACCGAACGGTCAACTATAATGACCCTCACACCGGGCAACTCTGCCGGGCAACGCATCGCGAAGGAGCATTTTCGCAAGAGCGTTTCGGAGAAGCGTTTACAGAGAGAGCATCCGGAGAAGCCTTCCGGAGAGGCGTTTTTGAAAGAGAGTTGCGGAGGCGTATTCCGGAGGAGCATGTTCAGAAGAACATGCCGGAGGGAGCATTTCGGAAGCGCGTTTTCACGTCGTGCGTGTTTTCAGACGGACATCCCGGAGGAGGAGTGTCGTGGGACGAACGAGCGATGCACGAGAACGCCTGCTGCATGCGGCGCTGGATCTTATCTGGACCCGGACCTACGACGCTGTGGGCGTGGAGGCCATCTGTCAGGCTGCGGAGGTCAAAAAGGGCAGCTTCTACCATTTCTTCGCCTCCAAGGAGGATCTGGCCGCCCAGGCGCTGGAGGGGCACTGGGAGCACTCTCTTCCCGCCATGCGCCGCATCTTCGCCGCCGAAAAAGACCCCCTGGAGCGCCTCTTCGACTATTTCGACCAGGTCCGTCGTTTCAATGTGGAACGCCGGGCCGGAGGGGGATGCATCTGCGGCTGTCCCTACCTGCACGTGGGAGCCGAAATGGTCCAGGGAAGCGAGCGGATCACGCGCACGGTCCACCGGATCCTCGCGGGACATTTCGCCTTTTTCCGCCAGGCGATTTCGGACGCCCGCGACGCGGCAAAGATCGACCCCGGCGCGGATGTGGAGCTTTTGGCCCGTGCGGTCTTCGCCCTTTTCGAGGGAACGCTCGTCCTGGCGCGGGTGCACAACGACCTTGCGTACCTGGACGACCTGATTCCCGGAACGAAGCGGATTTTGGGGGTGACGGCCCGGGGTGTGTGACTGCCTGGAGAGAGGTGACGGTCCAGGCGGTGTGAGGACATAGAGGAGGAGATGCGCGATGGAGAAGAGCGATATGGAAAGGAGCAACATGGACAAGAGCGGCATGGAAAAGATCAACGTGGGAAACAATCCGTTTCTGCTGCCCCAGCCGCAGGTTCTGGTGGGGGCGATGCTCGGTGACCGGGTGAACTTCCAGGCCGTGGCCTGGGTCAGCCGGGTCAACGCAAAACCGGCGTACATGGCCGTCGCCCTGGGAGACCACGCCACACGGGACGGCGTTGTCGCCAACGGAGAGTTCAGCATCAACATTCCCTCCGTGGATCTGGTGGCGGAGACGGACCTCATGGGCCTCGTGAGCGGTCGCCAGGTGGACAAATCCGCATTTTTCGAGGTGTTCTACGGTTCCCTGAGCAAGGCACCCCTGATCCGGCAGTGCCCGGTGGTCATGGAGTGCCGCGTCGTGAAGACCGTGGAACTGCCCGCGGACCTGATCTTCATCGGTGAGGTGGTTGGCACCTGGACGGAAGAACGTTACCTCACGAACGGCATGCCCGACGTCGCCAAGGTGCGTCCCTTCGTGCTCACCATGCCGGACAATGCCTACTGGGCGGTGGGCGAGAAGGTGGGCAAGGCCTGGCACGACGGCCTGCCCCTCCGGGAACGGCTCACGTCGCTGCTCTGATCCTTGACGCGGAAAAAACGGGGAGGCGCGCCCGAAGTGCGGTCGATGCAGGAAGAGCGAGCATCGAACGTCTGGTGCGGAACGGGTGATGGGAAGAAAGAACGGGCGATGAAGGAAAAGCGGTCCATGTGAGGAGAAACGGAAACGAAAACGGAAACGAATGATGGAGATTGACAATGGAGACAATGGAGGAGGAACGGACGATGCAGAAGGTCATTCTGAACCGGCGGAGCATTCGCAACTACACCAAGGAGCCCGTCACCGAGGAGCAGATCCGCGCGCTGCTCGAAGCGGGCATGAGCGCGCCCTCGGCGGGCAACCAGCGCCCCTGGCATTTCGTCGTCATCACCGACCAGGCGATGCGGGAGGAGATTCCCCGTCTGCACCCCCACGCGGGCATGGTGCCCCATGCGCCGGTGGTGATCGCCGTCTGCGCCGACCTGCGCCTGGAGCGTTATGCCGGCTACTGGCCCCAGGACTGCGCCGCCGCCACGGAGAACATTCTTCTCTCCGCGGAGGCCCAGGGACTTGGAGCCGTCTGGCTGGGGGTGCACCCCGACGAGGACCGGATGCACAAGCTGGGAGCGCTGCTCCATCTGCCCGAACAGGTGAAGCTCCTCTCCCTCGTCGCGCTCGGGCATCCCGCGGAGAAAAAGGACCATCCCTCCCGGTTCGATCCGGAGCGCGTGCACCGCGACCGCTGGTAGCCGGCAGAAAAGCCTGTGTGCCCTCCCTGCCCGGTCGCTGCGGGCGGAGGGCGCAGGCAGCGAAGGCCAGCGGAGGAGGGCACCCTCAACGTCAGAGGATCTCCAGAAACGCCTCGATGCGGGTGCGCAGGTTCTCCCGGTCCGAGGGGGAGAAGTCCGTCTCGATGTGCAGGAAGGGAAGCCCCAGCGTCTCCCGAACGAAGGTCCCCACGGCGGTGGACTCGATGTTGTAGGTGTGGCAGGACTGCCAGGTGAGGTCGATCACGCCCTGCACGGCAAAGTCCCTCGCCATGCGTCCCAACAGCTCCAGGCGCCGCGTGTTGGGGCTCATGACCGAGCAGGGAATGCGCAGATATTTCTCCGCCAGAACCGTGAGCATGTCCCGGGGGTCCTCCTCGTCGGCCAGATAGTCCACGACCTTGTAGCCGCCGCAGTTCTCCATGGCCACCACAGCGCCGCCGCCGTCCTCCACGAGTTCGATCACCTTGCCGGTCTCGATGCCCACGGGCACGCCCGTGAGGAGCACCCGGGGCGCGGAGGCCGGAGCGCCCCGGAAATCCCCGGAGGTGTCGGCGTCGATCTCCGCCAGAAGCTCCTCCGCCAGGGCCAGCCCCGTGCCTCGCACGTCGCTGTAGGCGGTGACGGACATCACCTCCAGCAGATCCCTGCCGCTCAAAGGGGCGGGGATGCGCCGGTTCGCGTCGAAAAGGCGCTTCAGAATGCGCATCTCCCGGTTCGTGGCCCGGGCGGCGTCGCGCAGGGCCTCCTCGGTGATGGTTCTGCCCGTGTGGGTTTCGAGGAACTGCTTCAGTCGCTCCAGCTCGCCCCGCCAGAGGGGGAGGGCGTAGGGGGCGTCGGGAAGCTGGGGAAGATCCATGATGTGCAGCGGTTTCAGGCGCCCCATGAATTCGTAGGCCTTCTTCCGCCCGTCGCAGGTGGTCTGGGCGAAGAGGATGTCGCAGAAGTGGAAGTAGGGGCAGGTGTCCGTGGCGGCCAGATCGTAGAGCGTCTTCACCACGGGGCAGAGATTGGCGGGCAGGTCCCGGCTCGCCGCCGGAAGCGGGTCCTGCTTGTAGCCGCAGAGCGCCACGGGAATGCCCCCCGCGGCGAGAACGAGTTCCCGTGGGCTGTAGGTGCAGTAGAGCCCCACCACGGGAACGCCCGCTTCCTTGGCGTCCCGCACGGCGAGGAGTTTCGCCTCCCGGAGCGCCGGAATCTTCGACAGCGCCGCGGGGGCGTGCCGCGGATCTCCTGCGGCGCGCCCTTCGTCGCCCTTGTGCTGTGTGCGCTGGAGTGTCGTCATGCGGACATTCCTTCCTTTCTGCGATTCAGGAGGATCGCCAGGGCGATGACGCCGTAGGCGATGAAAGAGCGGCAGTATTCGCCGATGGCCGCGTTGGACAGGGTGTTCTGTCCCGCCATGGGGGAGACCACGAAGAGCGTGTGGAAGAGCAGCACCCCCAGCACGGCCTGCCCCACCGTGGCGGAGCGCAGCGTGGCGCCCCCCGCCAAAAGCGCCGCGGCGGCGAAGATATCCGACAGAAGATGCCCCGTGTAGACGTTGAGAATGCTCAGGTCCTGAATGTAGATGAGCTGCCCGCAGGCGCCGAGCACGGTGGAGAGCACCATGGCCTGAAGGCGCACTCGGTCCGGAACGATGCCGCAGAGGGCCGCCCGGTCCCGGTCGTCCGCCACGGCCCTGGCGTGGAGGCCGAAGCGGGACCGGAGCAGCCAGTGCACCGCCGCCGCGAAGAGAAACACCACCATAAGCGACCCCAGCGAGAAGGAGACGCCTCCCACCGTCACGTGTCCCACGTCCCGGAGAATGTGCCGGAAGAACTCCAGATCCACGGAGTTGCGCAGTCCGCTTCCCTTGGAGAGGAGCACCGACGGATTCGCCACGGCGATCAGCCGCCCCGGCACGCCCAGGCAGAGCAACTGGTACAGGTTCGACCCCAGCAGGCCGATGACGATGGAGACGATCATCTCCCGCCCCTTCACCCGGTTCAGCACCATGCCGATGAGCGCCCCCAGAAGCGCCGAGAGGGGCAGCGCCACCGCCAGGGCGGTCCCCACGGCCGCGTCTCCGCTCAGCCCCGCGCAGGTGGCGATCAAAAGCCCCCCCTGGGCCGCCATGGCCCCCACGGGAAGGGCGAAGTTCAGCCCCATGCCCGCCGTGATGGGCAGAATGAGCGCGAGGGCGAGCACCGTGTCACGGCAGAGGCGGGTGAGCACCTCCTCCGCCACGAAAGGGAGGCTCAGTCCCGCCAGCCGGATTCCCACGGCGCAGAGCACCAGAAAGAGCAACGGCATGGGATGGGTGGCGAGCCATGCCCCGGCCCGCCCCGCGGCGCTTCCGCCCGCTCTGGCTCCCGCGTTTCCTCCGCCGTGCGCGCCGCCGTTTCCTTCGCTCGCGCCCCGTTCCGAAACCGAAACCGCCGGAGGCGGTCCTCCCGCGGGCCTATCGCCGAAGAAAGGCATAGAGGATCACTCCGTTCGTGACGACCATGCGGAAAAGCTCCGTCGTCTCCGAGGCGAGATAGGCGTTCGCCACGGGCGTGGAGAGCAGGTACATGGTCTGGTAGATGGCCACGCCGAGAAGGGCGTTCGCCGCCCCGGCCCGCCACCTGGAGGCGCCGCCCACGAGGAGGGCACATACGGCGGGAAAGGTCATGACCGACGCCGACTCGTAGAGTTCGGCGAAGCCGTAACTTTGGGCGTAGACGCAGATGCCCACGGCGGCGAGCACCGTGGACAAGAGCGCCGACGCGATGCGGCGTCCCTCCACGGAGATGCCCAGGATGCGGGCGTAGCGCTCGTTCTCCCCCACCACGGAGAACGTCTTTCCCGTCGCCGTGGCGTAGAAGAGGGCCACCAGCGCCAGCAGTACCCCCGCGAAGAGCAAAAGCCCCAGCGGCACCGCCACGCCCCCCACCGTCAGGTCAAACCCCTTGTCGAGCACCCCCGCGAAGAAGGGATCGAGGCCGATGCGGGGGCGCAGCCCCTGTCCTCCCACGGGGTAGAGCATCTTCCGGTTCGAAAAGGGAGCGAGCGTCCAGAAGACGGACATGAGAGGAAGAAAGGCGTAGCCCAGAAAGACCCCCGCCACCTCCTCACGCCCCTTGGCGACGTTGAGAATGCGCCCGTAGACATAGCCGAAGAGACTTCCCACCGCCACGGCGCCGCCGAGGGCCGCCGCGAAGCCCGCCGCGCCGGTCAGCCGTGCGTTCATGGAGAGGCACATGCCCAGAAGCCCCGCGGAGACGCCGATGGGCATGCCGAAGTTGAGCCCCATTCCCGCCCGCATCATGGGAACGAGGGAGAGCACCAGCACGGCGCTCATGCCGAGCTTGCGCAGCGCATCTCCGGCGAGCCTCGTCGGGTCGATGCCCGCCTTCAGCGCCAGGGTCAAGAGCACCACAAGAAAAACGAGCATGATCCTCGTGGGCGGGGAGATGTGCCGCATCATCGCCTTGCCTCCGGTGCGCCGGGCACGGCTCCGACGCAACCTCCGCCGCACTCCGGCCCGTTCGCCGCGCCGTCCCCGTCCGCCTCCCGGTCCATCTCCATCGCGGCGAGGAGCGCCGCCTCGTCCGCGCCTCGGCCGAGCATCCGCCGCACCTGTCCCTCCCGGAGCACGGCGATGCGGGAACAGACGCCCACAAGGTCCTCGGGCTCGCCGGAGCAGATGACGATGGTCATGCCCTCCTCGCGGTTCAGCTCCGCGAACCACTCCAGAAGAGCCCGCTTGGTCCGCAGATCCACTCCCCGGGTGGGCTCGCACACCACCAGCACCGTCGGAGAGAGCCCCGCCGCCTTCGCCACCGCCACCTTCTGCTGGTTGCCTCCCGAGAGTTCCCGCACGGGCTGGCGCAGGGACGCGCAGGTGATGCCGTAGCGCCGTACCGCTTCCGCGGCGTAGCGCTCCGCCTCGGCGCGGTCGAAGAGCCCAAGCGGCCCCATGCGACGAAAGCGCCCCGCCAGCGCGTAGGCGGGAAACGTGAGATTCTCCAGCACGCTCCGCTCCAGAAGCAGACTGTCCCGCCGGCGGTCCTCGGAGAGAAAGGCCACGTGCCGCCGGAACGACGCGTCCCGCACCGTCACGGTGCGCCCCTTCAGGCGGAGCGTTCCCGAAAAAGGCATGTGCTCCTCCGAGAAGAAGCGCGAAAAGGCCCCCTTGCCCTGACCGAGGAGGCTCGTGACGCCCAGGATCTCCCCGGGGCGGACCGCAAGGCAGAAGTTCCGGAGGTTCTCGTCCGGCGTTGCGGTGGTCACGTTCTCGAAGGCCAGCACCGGCGGGGCTTTCTCCGCCGTTTTTCCGACCGCCGGAACCGCCGGGATTGTTGCGCCCTTCCCCGTCTTTTCCTTCGCCTTCGCCTCCGGGCGAAGGCCGGAAGGCCCCCACCGCCCGGGCGTTGCCTCCGGGGGGATCGCCGTGCATCCGTCGGGTCCGGGTTCGGTGTCGGGCCTGGAGGCGTGCGGTGTCGCGGCGAGGAGATCCCCGCCGAACATGGCCCGCACAAGCGTGCGCTCGTCCGCGTCCCTCCGGGAGAAGATCCCCGCCACGTCCCCGTCCCGGAGCACCACCATGCGGTCCGCCAGGGCGATTGCCTCGGAGATCTTGTGGGAGACGAAGAGCACTCCCGTTCCCCGGGCCGCGAGGGTCCGCACCGCGTCGAGCACGGTGTCGCTGTCGCCGCGGTTCAGGCACGACGTGGGCTCGTCGAGCAGAAGCAGCCGAAGATCGCCCCGGCTGCGCTCCCGGGCAAACTCCACCAGGTGCCGCACCGGCAGGGAGAGACGTCGCACGGGCACTTCCGTCCCGGCCCGGATGCCCAGTTCCGCCAGGACCGCCGCGCCCTCTTCCCTTTGCGCCGCCCGGTCCACCCAGTCGAGGGAAGCGAGGCGCCGCGGCAGGGAAGTACGGGTCCGCTCCCGGGTGAGGAACAGATTTTCCGCCGCGGAAAGCCCCGGCAACAGGGAAAGTTCCTGGTGCACCATGCTGATGCCCGCCCGCAGCGCATCCCGGGGGGAGCGCAGCGAAAGGGGCACACCGTCGAGGACGATGCGCCCCTGCCAGGACCCCGTGGCGAAAATCACCTCGTGTCCGGAGAGAATGTGCAGCAGTGTGCTCTTTCCCGAGCCGTTGGCCCCGAGAAGCGCCACGATCTCTCCCCGGGCGAGGGAGAAGGAGACGTTTCTCAGGGCCTCGGATTCTCCGTACCGCTTGGAGAGCCCGGAAATGTCAAGCAGTGTCTCCACGACGGTGAGATCGGCTTTTCGCTTAGTAGATGATGGATTCCATGATCATCACGAGATAGTTCGGCATGTCCTGATAGTGGTTGAACTCGACCCCCACGCCGAAGAGGGATTTCCCGAAGGACTCGAGTTCCCTGGTGTCCGTCGCCTTGAAGGAGGGATCCTCGATCATGCGCTTCGCCACCTCCACGGCGAGTTCCGGCAGGTAGATCGTCACCGGAATGGGCCACCCCGCAAGGCGCCCCGTCATGCCGTGGGCCGCCGCGTAGTCCCGGATCATGGCGTTGATCTTCTCGAAATTCCCCTGGTCCTCCGGCTCGATTTCGAGCCCCATCACCGTGGGGAACGCCTGGGTGGGCGTGGGGCAGCACTGCTCCGCCACGATGAAACCCTGCTTGATGGCCTCGTCGATGATCACGTCGTACATGGGGCAGTTGGTGCCGAAGATGTTCGTGTCCTTGCCGTAGAGGGCGATCTGTCGGGGCAGGTCCTCCCGCAGGAACTGCTGCATGGCCGCCACGCCGTCACCGGCCTGCGGATCCGGCGTGATGACCTCCACGAAGGTCATGCCCAGCTCGGCGCAGGTCTTCTCCATCATGCTCTTGCGCATGGAGATGACTTCCTTCGCGAGGTGAGTGGGGAAGGAGTAGTGGATGAACGTCTTGGCCCCCATTTTCTGGGCCTTGCGCACGATGGTCTCCCCCCGGCGGATCCAGTCCGTGTCCAGGCAGAGATCGACGTGCTTGCTCATGAGCACCGGGTCGTCCCAGATGGGAGCGGTGATGAAGAGAATGTCCGGGCGCTTCTCCTTCACCTTCTGGATGGCCGGGAGGAAGCCCGATCCGCCGGAGGCGATGACGATGGCCTTCATCTGCGGATCGTCCGCCAGGGAGACGATCTGGCTGATGGTGGTCTCGATCTCGGCGTTGAAATTGTCCGGATGCGTGATGTGCTTCACGATATCGGGGTACTTCTTCGCCATGTTCTGCCCGGCCCGGAACTCGTCCTCGCTGGAGGAGAGCGTGGGGGTCATGATGGCGATGCGGAAGGGGTCCGCCGCAAAGGCGGGGCCACAACAGGAAGGTGCGGCGAAAGACATACCTCCGCCGGACAGAAGAACCGCGAGCACGAGAGCCAGACACTTGCGAAACACCACAACCGCCTCCTACGAAAGAAAATCGGGTCCGCCCCTGCGGGGCGGTGCATCTTGACCACCTTCGCCGCAAAGTGTCGTGCGCCCTTTTTCCGGCGCGCCTCCCCGTGGCAGAGTGGTGCATTCCGGATAATAATAGAAGATATACCTTGCGTCAATGAGCACGAAAGGGTTGCGCGGTCGGACATTTTTACTGTCCGTTGCCATGAGCACGAGAGCGTTGCGGCATGGCGCCTCCCGGCAGGAGCGCGGGTCACGGGCGGCAGCGACGCAAGCCCTCAGGCGGAAAGGGCCGCGAGAAACACCTAGGCCACACCCCTGCCGATGCCGTGGAGAATGCCCCCCGCAACGCCGCAAAGGGATCGCTTCCCCGGCGAGCCGGAAGTTGTGTGCGTTCCGCCTGCGCAAAAAGGTTTTCATCGTGTTCGGAGTTGTGTGCGTCGAGTTGCGCAAAAAGGGTTTCATCCTGTTCGGCGGCCGTCTGCGGCGATCAGCCGCACTTTTCCGGGAGTGTCTTTTTGTGTTCGAGCAACAGGTCCCTGCCTGAGAGAGCGGCTGGACAAAAGCCATGCCTCGGAGGTTTCGACGCACAGTGCGGTCATGGCCTATTGCCTCCCAAGGGCGCGGGTTGTTTGTGCGCCGCAGACACCCTACACCATGACCTTCTTTCTTTGCATCCCCTCTCCGTAATCATTTTTAACGCATTCTTTGGAGTAGAATCAAAAATAACTGAAATCGCGGCTTGACAAAACCATCCTGCTTGTAGTAAGTCAATAAATATTGCTCGACGTTACGCGACGTACGAGTAAGGGTGCGTGAAAGAAAGATTGATGGAAACCAAGTGGCTGACAATCATTGAAACGGCGCAATACCTGAAGATGGGTAGATCGACCGTCTCTAAGCCGGCCCAAGAAGGCAAACTGCCCACCCACATCCGGACAGTGCAGGAACTGCTGGGCCACAAAGACGTAAAGACGACCATGATTTCCACCCATGTCCTTAACCGGGGTCACAAGGGCGTCAGAAGTCCCGTGGACGATTTGTAGAGGAGAAAGGAAGGTGTCTTCTATGGAAACCATATATTCCCCCGCGTTCATTGTGGAGCAAGATCTGACCCTATGCCTATGCCGGCGTTACGACAGAATTGCCTGCGGGGTTTTATGCCGCGATTTCGCGGCCCAAAGGCGTTATGAAGAAACCATATAGCCGTTGTTAGAGCGCATACCCCATGGCTGCCGAGAGCAAATTTGTCGCAGTTGCACAAGAAGTCGCAGAGAGGGTTCTTCCGTCGCCTCTGTTTGTCCAGCGCGGCGCCGCTCTGCTGTATCAGGTCACCGTGAATAACCAGCTTTCGCTTACCGTCAATGTCACACGGCCAGCGCGTGGTAACTCCGCATTCCAAACGGACCTCTGTGTGTTCGAGAAAAAGACCGAAGAGGTTTCAATTCCTCGAGTGGTCATGGAGTTCAAAACGAGCATCACCACCCACGATGTTCTGACTTACAGTGCCAAGGCGACGAAACACAAACAGGTCTACCCGTATCTCCGCTACGGCATCGTCGCGTCGAATGAACCGGCAGTTCCCGGCCGTCTCTTCACACATAACGAATCTCTCGACTTCTGCGCCACTGTCTCGGGTCTCGAAGGCCAAGCGCTTTCGAACTTCTTTGCTTCGCTTCTGTCCTCGGAGGTTGAGTCCTCGCGCAAGCTGGAGGCCATTGCGTTCGGTTCCGTGCGTACCCGCCTATTCCGTCGCGAGGTCATCCTCCATGTGCTCTAACCCTGCGGTCAACACGGACCTTGCGCATAAAGCCGCGCAAGGCCGGTTCCCTCCACGTTATGTGAACAAGGAGAGGATATGGATAATCAAATACTATTTATACTAAATAATGGATATTTTTAGCTTTCTTAGTTTTGGGGTTATAGGTCTAGCCCTGTGCGTATGCCGGCGTTACGACAGAATTGTCTGCGGGGTTTTATGCCGCGCTTTCGCGGCTCAAAGGCGTTATGAAGAAACCATATAGCCGTTGTTGGTGCCCTTTGTTGTTTTATAGCATTCATACCTAAAATATTAAATTTTTATAACGATGATGCAATAGAGTCTTATTTTATATACAGATATCAATGATGCATAGTAAAAATCTTATAACGATGTCAGATTGTAGATGCTTATAAAATATACATTTAAGTCAGCGTCGTTATTAAAATTTTGAGCTCATGTTGCTGCTGCATGTTCCGGTGCTTCGAATAATTCCAGAATTGACAATGATGCTTCGTGGTTATTTTGACGAGAAAATCATTGACAAAAGGGACAGTTTTCTCATTGTTATCTGACATGGCTATGGCCTGAGAACGCTGTTTGGTTGGAGACAACTCTCACATGGTATCGGAGGGTGTGTGTCACGCAGACCACCACGAAGGTGTGTGTCTGACGGGCATGAGACATATCCAGAAGGGAGATCGTATCATGAGCTTCTCAACGCTATTATTGAGTGTAGCATCTGTTTGGGGAATCGCCGTTATCACCCCAGGACCAAACTTTTTGTTGACCGTGCAAACCGCCATGAGTGCCTCGCGGCGTGCGACTTTCTCAAGTGTGTTGGGAATCTGTACCGGAACGCTTCTCTGGGCATGCTCCGGGTTTTTGGGGTTGACAACTGTTTTTCGACTCGCGCCATGGACCTATCTTGTTGTGAAGCTCTGCGGTGGAGGCTATTTGATTTATCTCGGCTTCCATCGCCTCAGGTCACCCGCACGACCAGTGGCCGATGCCACCGAACTCGTTGCCGAGCAGGAGGCGTCGCTGAAACAGCATTATCGATGTGGTCTGTTGACGAACCTTTCAAATCCGAAAACCGCCATGTTCATTACCAGCGTGTTTGCTGCGACACTCCCATCGCACACCTCCTCTGCTCTCGGCGTGATGAGTATTCTGCTGATCTGCTCAATATCATTCCTGTGGTATACCACCGTTGCCTATCTGTGTTCATGGAACCATTTCAGACCTCTCTATCAGAGGAGTCGTCAGTGGATTGAACGATGTGCAGGCATCCTGTTTATTGGGTTTGGGGTGAAATTGGCGACGAGTAAATGAGAGAAATCCAGTGGTATTCCTTCAAGGTGGATTGTGCCCGCCTTCCCAAACCGATGAAGCGGGGCGGTGCATCTTGACCACCTTCGCCGTAAAGTGCTGTGCGCCCTTTTTCCGGTGCGCCTCCCCGTGGCAGAGTGGTGCATTCCGGATAATAATAGAAGATATACCTTGCGTCAATGAGCACGAAAGGGTTGCGTGGTCGGACATTTTTACTGTCCGTTGCCATGAGCACGATAGCGTTGCGGCATGGCGCCTCCCGACAGGAGCGCGGGTCACGGGCGGCAGTGACGCAAGCCCTCAGGCGGAAAGGGCCGCGAGAAACACCTAGGCCGCACCTCTGCCGATGCCGTAGAGAGTGCCCCCCGCAACGCCGCAAAGGGATCGCTCACCCGGCGAGCAGGAAGTTGTGTGCGTTCCGCCTGCGCAAAAAGGGTTTCATCGTGTTCGGAGTTGAGTGCGTCAAGTTGCGCAAAAAGGTTTTTCTGGTGTTCGACTGGCTGTCTGCGGCGATCAGCCGCACTTTTCCGGGAGTGCCTTTTTGTGTTCGAGCAACAGGTCCCTGCCTGAATCCGGACAGTGCAGGAACTGCTGGGCCACAAAGACGTAAAGACGACCATGATTTCCACCCATGTCCTCAACCGGAGCGGCAAGGGCGTCAGAAGTCCCGTGGACGATTTGCAGAGGAGAAAGGAAGGTGTCTTCTATGGAAACTATATATTCCCCCGCGTTCATTGTGGAACAAGATCTAACCCTATGCCTATGCCGGCGTTACGACAGGATTGCCTGCGGAGTTTTATGTCGCAATTTCGCGGCCCAAAGGCGTTATGAAGAAACCTATAGCTATTGTTAACCTTATTATAAAATATGAGTAAGTTGCAGCCACTACTTGAGAAATATGAGTCAAATCGCGTGATACGCGGTTTAATCCAGCTCGTGCCATTTGGTATAGGTGGTGCCATAGATGTTGTGCTCATCAGAACATTGGAGAATATTCAAGAGGAGCGAGCGACAGCATTCTTTGATGAGTTAGCTAAAGGTGACGCTGTTGTCAATGAAGAACTGTTGGAATCTGAAGATTTCTTGCATGCATATTACTTAACGACAAAATTTGCCTTGAACTCAAGACGGCGTGAAAAAATAAAGATGTTTGCTCGCTTGTTGAAAAGTTTACTCACAGAAAACGAAATCAGAAGCATTGATGAATATGAAGATTATCTGAAAATATTAGATGAAATCAGTTGTCGCGAGTTTTTGGCGTTGAAAGTTCTAGATGAATACAGTGAAACACCTAGAACCGAAGAGCAAAATGACCTGCAGTGGACCAATCAATTCTGGGAGGATTTTGAGAGTCGATTGGCTGGCGAACTTAATATTCCAATCGAACAGGTTGTGGATTTTATGAATAGAATCACCAGAACTGGCTGCTATGAAATGTTTACTGGTAGTTTTTGGGATTATACAGGAGGGAAAGGTAGGTTAACTCCAACATGGCAGAGGCTCAAAAATTTTGTTAAGGATTGAGGGTAATGGCTAACAAGGTGCTTGTTCGGACGCAAACTGCGCTGCGCTTCGTTCGCGCTGCACAGCTTAAACGTTAGGTGCATGAACGCATGAGCACCGCGTCTGGGTTCATGGCCGAACTCGAGGCTAAGGTTGCCCAGTAACTCAGTTCGCAGCGCGTGGGCTACCTGCTCGGTGCGGGCTCGTCGTATCTCAACAACTCTGGTTACCCGCTCGCGTTTCAACTATGGGACAAGATCAAGGACCGCATCGCCGATGCGGCGATGCGCAAGGACATCCAAGACAAACTTGATGGCGGAGCTAACGGTATCGAGCACGCCTTGGACTTGTTTGACGACGGCGGCGCGCACACAAGGAGGACGAGGCCATGCCCATGCTCGACGCGGGAGTGCTGCAGTTCGACGTGACCATCGGCGACAAAGGGGCGAACTTCGCCAGGGTGGAGGCGCTGCTCGCCGCGGAGGCGGCAAAGGGAGCGCTCCCCCGGGTGCTGGTGCTGCCCGAGCTGTGGAGTACCGGCTACGCCCTGGAGCGCATCGGCGAGCTGGCCACCCCCGGCGGCGAGGCCGAGGCGGCCTTTCTCGGGGGCCTGGCCCGGAAATACGGCCTGTGGTTCGTGGGAGGAAGCGTCCTCGCCTCCGTTCCCGGAGGCTACGCGAACCGCGCCCAGGTGATCGACCCCGAGGGGCGTCTTGTCGCCACCTACGACAAGATCCACCGCATCCGCCTCATGGAGGAGGACCGCTACTTCCTGAGGGGCAACGCCCGGTGCCGCTGCGACATCGACGGCGTTCCCTCGGGGATCCAGATCTGCTACGACATCCGCTTCCCCGAACTCTCCCGGCGGCTCGCCCTGGAGGGTGCCACGGTGCTCTTCGTGAGCGCCGAATGGCCGTCCCTCCGCATCGCCCACTGGAGTCTGCTGCTCCGCGCCCGGGCGGTGGAGAACCAGCTCTTCGTCGTGGCCTGCAACCGCTGCGGCGAGAGCCGGGGAACCCCCTTCGCGGGAAAGTCGGTCATCCTCGATCCCTGGGGAGAGTCTCTCTGGGAGGCGGGCGGCGACGAGACCCTCGGCCGGGCCGTCCTCGACCTGGAAAAGGTAAAGTCCTTCCGGGAAGGGCTTCCCTGCTTCGACGACCGCGCCCCGGATCTGTACTGATCCGCCGCGGCGCGGAACCTTGCGGAGGAGGAACCCCATGGAGCCCCGGCACTTCAACGCGCTGATTCCCGAGCTGAGCGTCGCCGACCTGGAGACGTCCCTGGCCTTCTACGTCCAGGTCCTCAGCTTTGCCGTGGAGTACGCGAGGCCGGAAAACCGCTTCGCCTTCCTTTCCCTGCAGGGCGCCCAGCTCATGCTCGAAGAGGACAACGGCAACTGGGTCACGTCCCCTCCGGAGCACCCGAGGGGGCGGGGCATCAATTTCCAGATCGCCGTCACGGACATCCGCCCTCTTCTGGAGAGGATATCCGTGGCGGGGCTTCCCCTGTTCCGGGACCCGGCGGAACACTGGTACCGCGCGGGCGACGTGGAATACGGCGAGAGGGAGTTTCTGATCCAGGACCCCGACGGCTACCTGCTCCGCTTTTCCTCAAGGCTGGGCGAACGCCCGGCGTGGGCCGAAGCCCCGTTGCGCCCGCCCTTTTCGTCTTCTCCGCGCTGTCTCCTTTTTCTTCTTCTTTTCCTTCCCTTTCTGCTTCTGCTGTCGCCGGGCCTGTCGTCTCCGGCGTCCGCGGCGCCCCTGGAGAAGGTGGCGCTCCAGCTCAAGTGGACCCACGCCTTTCAGTTCGCCGGGTATTACGCGGCGCTGGAGCAGGGGTTCTACCGCGAGGCGGGACTCGACGTTGAGATCCGGGAGGCCCGGCCCGGCACGGACCCGGTGGCGGAAGTGACGGAGGGGCGCGCCTCCTTCGGCGTGGGGGCGAGCGGAATTCTCCTCGCCCGTGCGGCGGGTCGGCCCGTGGTGGCTCTGGCGGCGGTGTTCCAGCATTCCCCCCTGGTGCTCGTCGCCCGGAAGGACGCGGTCGTCCGGGGCGTGACGGACCTGTCGGGCAAGCGGATCATGCTCGAACCCCAGTCGGAGGAACTGCTGGCCTTTCTGCGGCGCGAGGGGCTTCCTCCGGACGCGGTCACCCTGGCGGAACACAGCTTCGACTACCGGGACCTGCTCGAAGGGCGCGCGGAGGCCATCTCCGCCTATTCCACCTACGAGCCCTACTTTCTCGACCGGGAACACGTGCCCTTCGTCCTCTACACGCCCCTCGACGCGGGCATCGATTTCTACGGCGACGTGCTCTTCACCTCCGAGGCGGAACTCGCCGCCCATCCCGACAGGGTTCGGGCCTTCCGCGAGGCGAGCCTCCGGGGGTGGCGCCATGCCATGGCGAACCCGGAGGAGGCGGCCAGGCTGGTGAGCACCCGCTACACCTCGCCGGACATGCTGGAGTTCCACCGCTTCGAGTGGCGCCAGATGGTCCCCCTGCTCCGCATCGACGCCGTTCCCCCGGGGGAGATGACCGTCGCACGGTGGCAGCACATCGCGGAGGTCTACGCCGATCTCGACATGCTTCCCCGAAGCTTTTCCCTGGAGGGCTTTCTCTACGGCCCGGGCGTTTCCGCCTCGGCTCCCTGACTTCCTGAGCCCTCTGAGACGCGGCGGGGCACTTGCCGTCGTTTTCCATCCTGTTCTCTACGGCTGTTCCGGGGGCGCGATCCGGAGTCGGTACGTTTTTTCGGCGGAAGCGGCCGATCGGACGGGCGCGACGAGATCCCTCGGAGGGGACCGCCGCCGTCGAAGCGCTCGATCCGGAAGCGCCGTGTGGAACTCGCTTTTGGATCCGGCCGCCGAATCCCGTGACGGCCTTTCCGCACAACGTGACGCACACGACCCGAAGAAGCCCCGGTGGAAGAGATATTCCACCGGGGCCTTGCTTTGCTCGGTCCGGAATCACGGGGGGTCACACACTGGAGGGGTGCGGCACGGCGTGGAAGACAAAAGCCAGTCCGATCGGATTCGGCCCGGGAGACGGTCGCTGTTGCGGAAGCGTAAGGGGCAATGTGTCACGCGCATTTGTTTCACTCGTGAAGAGAGTTAACTTCTTTCTTGGCTTTTGATGCACGAAAGGTCGCTCCGTATTTCTTTTTAGTAGAGTGTTATGTGTGTGCATTATCTTGACGCTACTTTGACTTTGTTTTAAAATAACGCTTGCAAGAATGCGGCAAGACGATTTTTCGCCGCGTTGCGTGCAGGCCCGACCGCTGCTCACCTTTGCCTGGCGCGCTGCTCGGGTTTTTTGCAGAGAGCACGGAATATGGAGTACGGAATACGTGTAAAGATGGCTTCCGGGGGGAGCGGCGGTGCACGGCCGCATTTTTCTTCCCAACGAAGGCGACAACATGCGGTTCTTTTAATATTTTTCTGTCGTGTTTTCCCCTCTGGCTGTTCATGGCTGTTTATGGTTGTGTCGCAGTTTCACTTCTGCCGTTTCATCCCTGCGGGCGTGCCCGCAGGGGCGGATGTTATGCAGGTGTGCTCATGGTTTTCCGGGGTCCAAGGAGGGGAGGCATAGAGACGGAGCGTGCGAGAAGAAAACGAGCGGGTGGAGAATGCCCGCGGCGGTGGTTTGCAGAAAGCGGAGCGCAAGGAGTTTTTTCTTTAGGAAACGCTGATCGAGCAGGAATCGCCCTCTCTCGATCTCGATCGTATCACGTTTTTCGAGATCGGCGTGGTATTTTTCGAGGTTCCTTTATCGTTCTCTTATCGCTCTATCCCGAATATTCTGAGATGAGGTGATTGCCATGTCCTGGTTCCGTAACGTCAAGACCTTCGGCAAAATTTTCCTTCTCGTGGCCCTTTCCCTCTTCTTCACGACCCTGGTGGGATTTCTGGGATACCGGACGGCCCGCACCGCCGAAGAAAATATCCAGCGTCTCTACGCAGATGCCATGCTTCCCGCTCTGGCGGCCAAGGAGGCCCGCACCCAGAATATCGAGAGCGAGCGGAACCTGCTGGCCCTGCTGCTCACCACCGACAACGCCGAAAACGACCGTCGTCTTGCGCAGATGAAGCAGGCGGATGCACTGGTGCACGAGAATGAGACTTTTCTCGCAGGGAGCGCTCTGGACGAGGCGGCGGAGCGGTTTCTCAAGGGCGCCCGCGAGGCCGGAAAAGCCTATCAGACAGCCCGGCAGGGCGTGGTGGACCTGGCCATGCAGAACAAGAACGACGAGGCCTATGCCCTCTTTCTGGCGGAGGTCCTCCCGCAGGCAAGATCCTACCGGGATCTGCTGCTCCAGCTCACGGAAGATCTTCAGCGCGATGCCGCGGCAATGGAGAAGGAAACCCTCGCCGCCGGAGAGCGGTCCGTCAGGCTGCTGCTGCTTTTCACCGGGGCGGCACTTGTGCTGTGCCTGTTCGCGGGGTGGGCGATCACCCGGGGCGTGACGCGCCCTCTGGCGCGCCTGGAGGGGCTGGTGGAGCGCTTCTCCGGGGGTGATCTTGCGGTACACTTTTCCGACACCGGGAAGGACGAGGTGGCCCGCATCGCCGGTGCGCTGGAGCGCATGGCGGATGCCCTGCGGGAGGCCATGGGGCACGTGATACAGTCCTCGGGAGAACTCACTGCGGCGGCGGAGGAGTTCTCCGCTCTGGCGGAGGAGACCAATGCCGGAGTGGAGGAGTCCCGAGCTGCGGCGGAAGACATGGGAAGCCTCATGGAGAGCCTTGCCGCGGCGGGGGAGGAGATCAACGCCTCGGTGGAGGAAGTCGCCGCGGGAGCGCAGACTTCCGCCACGCGGGGCGGCGATGTGGCGGAGCAGGTGAACGAGGCGAAGAACGCCGGCGACGCGGGGCTCGAGGCCGTGCAGGAGGCCGCGGAGAGCATTGTCTCCATGGTCCGCGAGGTGGAGGATTCGGCCCGGGCCGCGGAGGAGCTGGCCCAGCGGGCGGCTCAGATTCAGCAGTTCGTGGCGCAGATTGCGGGCATTGCGGACCAGACGAACCTGCTGGCCCTGAACGCCGCCATCGAGGCGGCCCGGGCTGGCGAGGCGGGGCGCGGCTTTGCCGTTGTCGCCGAGGAGGTGCGGAAACTGGCGGAGGAATCAAGCGGCGCCTCGCGGAACATCGCGGAGCTGGCGGGCATCATCGCCAGGGACCTGGATTCGGTTCTCGCCGGGGCCAGGCGGAACCGGAGCCAGGGCAAGACCGCGGAGGAGCGCGCCCGGGAGGCACAGGTGCGCATCGACTGGATTCTGAAGGCGCTGGAACAGATTTCCGGTGCCTCGCAGGATGTGGCCGCCGTGTCCCAGGAACAGGCCGCGTCCAGCGAGGAGATCGCCGAGGCCGTGCAGGACATGGCGAACAAGGTGAACGACGCTACCTCCGGTGCGGCGAACGTGCGGCACCAGATGGGCGAAATTTCCGCTGCGGCGGAACGTCTCGCCCAGGGGGCGGAGGAACTCTCCCGCCTCGGTGCCGCCCTTCGGGAGCGCATGGCCTTCTTCCGCATGGAGGAGACGGCGGAAGGGGCGGCCCGGGGAGGGAAGGGGACTTCGGGGGCCCTCGCCGCTCTGCCCCGCACTTCTCGGTGACGTGGAAGGGCGGAGCGCCGCTTCCTCCGGAAAAAAGCGCAAAGAGTCCGCTGTATTCGAGCATGCGGCGAAATAAAGGTGCCGAGGCTCGCTCTCCGGACGCTCTCTGTTTCCGATGCGAGGCGCGGCGGGAGTTCTTTGCGAGCATCGCAGAAGAACGAAGGACGGAGAGGCGACGCGGAGACGACGAAGAAGAAAGAATCCCCGCGGAAGCAGGAGCATCAGCGGCACCGGCGGCGGAACACGACAAAAACACAAGGCAACGCACGGTCCGGCGGAGATGCTCTCCGCCGGGCTTTTTCGTCTTTGCGCCGCGTGCCGGGGCGCTCTTTACTCCGCTTTCCTGACGGAAGATCTTTTCCGGAGGCTTCGCCGCCGGGACATGGTCCCTTTGTCACGTAATGAACAAACATGGTGGACAGTATATGGTTTTTTCGCTACACTCTCTGAGGTTTTCTTCACAAGTGTGAGGCTCTTGTCCCTTTGCTCCGGGACAAAAGTCGTTTTGTTACATGACTTCAGACCTGGTTTTGTGGGACAATGTCCCTTGTCGTCGCGGGGGCTTTCTCCCGTGTTCTCGTGCGACGGGGCGGAACATTCGTGATGCGGGACGTGTTCGACCGGTTCCGGCCGGTTTCGAGACGCCGCCGCCATCTCTTTTTCGATGAGGTGATCCCATGTCCTGGCTCCGCAATGTCAAAACCTTCGGCAAGGTGTTTCTGCTCATTCTGCTTTCTCTCGCCTTCACGGCCCTGGTGGGGTTCGTGGGGTACCAGACGGCCCGCGATTCCGGCGAGAGCCTGGAGAAGTTGTACGAGGACGCCATGATTCCCGCTCTGGCGGCCAAGGAGATCCGCGCCCAGGCCGCTCTCGCGGAAGGGCAGGCCTTCGCCCTTCTTCTGAGTTCCGATCCGGAGGAGAAAAAGCGCATTCTCACCCGTTTCGAGGAGATGGTTGGTCTGGTGGAGGTGAACCTGACCACCATTGAGAAGAGCGAACTGGACGAGCGCTCCCGGAACCTGCTCATGCGCATCCGCGACGCCGCCCAGATCTACCGCTCCGCCCGGAAGGGCGCGGTGGATCTGGCCATGGAGAACAAAAACGCCGAGGCCTACGCGCTCTACCAGGAGCAGGCCGCTCCCGCGAGTGCATCCTACCAGCGTCTGCTTCTCCAGTTTGCGGAGCATCTGCAGAAGAACGCCGAGGCCCTGGAACAGGCCACTCTCGCCGAGGGAGAAAGCGCCGCACAGACTCTTCTGCTGCTCACCGTCGCCTCGCTGGTGCTGGCCCTGCTTGTGGGATGGTTCGTCACCCTGGGGCTGACACGTCCTCTGGGACGACTTGAAGGGCTCGTGAACCGCTTCGCCGGAGGTGACCTGACGGTGCAGTTCGCCGAGGAGGGCAAGGACGAGGTGGCCCGCATCGCCGCCGCGCTGGAGCATATGGCTGCTGCATTGCGCGACGCCGTGGGTTCCGTGGCGGAGACCGCCGACGGCATCGCCTCCACGGCGGAGGAATTTTCCGCCCTCGCGGAGGAGACCAACGCGGGGGTCGAGGAATCCCGCGCCGGGGCGGAGCAGGTGGGGAACATCATGGAGAGCCTCGCCGCCGCGGGAGAGGAGATCAACGCCTCGGTGGAGGAGGTCGCCGCGGGAGCGCAGACCTCCGCAACGCGTGGCGGCGACGTGGCGGAGCAGGTGAACGAGGCCAAGAACGCCGGCGACGCGGGGCTCGAGGCGGTGCAGTCCACCGCGGAGAGCATCACCGCCATGGCCCGGGAGGTGGAGGATTCCGCGAAGGCCGCGGAGGATCTGGCCCAGCGGGCGGCCAAGATCCAGCAGTTCGTGTCCCAGATCACGGGCATCGCGGACCAGACGAACCTGCTTGCGCTGAACGCCGCCATCGAGGCGGCCCGGGCGGGCGAGGCGGGGCGTGGCTTCGCCGTGGTCGCCGAGGAAGTGCGGAAGCTGGCGGAGGAGTCCAACGGTGCCTCGCGGAACATCGCGGAGCTGGCGGGCATCATCGCCAGGGATCTGGACTCGGTCCTCGCCGGAGCAAAGCGCAACCGGGACTTGGGCAAGACCGCGGAAGAGCGCGCCCGGGAGGCACAGGTGCGCATCGGCCGTATTCTGGAGGCGCTGGAGCACATCGCCATGGCGTCCCAGGACGTGGCCGCCGTGTCCCAGGAGCAGGCCGCGTCGAGTGAGGAGATCGCCGGGGCCGTGCAGGACATGGCGGGAAAGGTGAACAACGCCGCTTCCATGGGGGTGACCATGCGGAGTCAGATGGGCGAGATCGCCGCCGCGGCGGAGCGCCTCGCCCAGGGCGCGGAGGAACTCTCGCGTCTCGGCGCCGACCTGGAGGCGCGCATGGCCTTCTTCCACTTCGACCGGACGGCGACAGGTGCGAACGCCCGGGAGGAAGACCAGGAACTCGTCGCCCTGCCGGAATGACGCCTGCTTCGGGATAGCCGGAGCGACCGTTCCGACACGTTCCCCGTACAACGCGTTCAGGATGAGACAGCGCCGCGGACCGATCGGTCCGCGGCGCTGTCTTTGCTTCCGGCTCGGAAAAAACGCGAAACAGGACAGTGACATGCCCTCGAAAATGACTCTTCTCGCCATCATGTGATGGAATACCTCTCTCGGTAAATTCCCCCGCGAGTTCCCCTGCGGAAAACACAGTGCTTCGGAGAGAGCAAAAGAGCGCCCCGGGCAGAAAGGGGTGCTCGAGCAGATGCATGGTCTCTTCCGGGCGAGGGCCGGGTACCCGGGGCGAATTCTTTTTCTGAGCATTGACAGAAGTATTCCTTCGTGATAGCTTTCAGGCGAAAGTTTTCTTTCATTTTTCCCCGAAGGAGCGTGACTCGTGTGGAAGAAGTCTTCGTCGTCTCCGCCGCAAGAACTCCCGGAGGCCGCATGGGAGGAGCCTTGAAGGATGTCGTGCCTGAGGAACTGTCCCGTGTCGTCCTGGAAGAGGTGATTCGCCGCACGGGGTTGGAGAAGGACCGGATTGACGAAGTGATCCTCGGACAGGCGAAGCAGAGTGCGGATGCTCCGAACATCGCCCGGGTGGCGTCTCTTCTCGCCGGTTTTCCCGAATCCATGCCTTCCTATACGGTGCATCGCCAGTGCGCCTCGGGATTGCAGGCACTGATCAACGGCGTTTTTCAGATCAGGTCGGGATATGCGGAGATCGTGCTCGTCGGTGGAGTGGAGAGCATGAGCACCGCGCCCTTCTATCTGCGAAAGGCCCGGTTCGGGTACGAGGCGGGAAACGGTGAGCTTCTGGACCCGAACACGGAGAGCCAGCCCTGTTCGCAACCTCAGGAAACCTATGGCCGGCTTGTCATGGGGATGACGGCGGAAAATCTGGCCGAGCAATGGGGTATTTCCAGGGAGGAACAGGACCTCTTTGCCCTGGAGAGTCACAGGAAAGCCGTCGATGCCATCGATTCGGGCCGTTTTGCCGAAGAAATCGTTCCCGTGCCGGTTCCTCGAAAGAAAGGCCCGCCCGCCCTCTTTGAAACGGACGAGCATCCCCGCAGGGACACCACGCTGGAAAAACTGGCGTCGCTGCGGCCCGCCTTCAAGAGCGGGGGAACCGTCACGGCGGGGAACAGCTCGGGACGCAACGACGGGGCGGCGGCCCTCGTCCTCGCCTCGGAGCGGGCACTTGAGCGCTGTGGCCTCGAACCTCTGGCCCGATTCGTCTCCATGGGCGCCGCGGGGGTGGATCCCCGAGTCATGGGGATCGGCCCGGTTCCCGCCACGGAGGCCGCTCTCCGGCGTGCCGGTCTCGATGTGGAGGATATGGGGCTGGTGGAGTTGAACGAAGCGTTCGCCGCCCAGAGTCTTGCCGTGGTGAAGTCTCTGAAGCTCGACCGCTCGAAAGTGAACGTGAACGGAGGGGCCATCGCGCTGGGGCATCCTCTGGGATGTTCCGGTGCGCGCATCACGGTCACGCTGCTTCACGAAATGCGGCGGCGCAAAGAGCGTTTCGGTCTCGCGACGATCTGTGTCGCCGGGGGGCTCGGGCTTGCGGCGGTGTTTCAGAGGGTCTGACGAACGGGCCGGAAAGGGAGGGATCGAGACGGTCATGAAGGAAAGCGAAGAGAAAAAGGGCTTGAGCGGCGGCAAGAGCATGAGCGCGGAAGAGGCCATCGCCCTGGTGCCACAGGGGGCTCGCATCCTCATCAGCGGATTCGGCAATGCGGGGGATCCCAAAATGCTCATCGATGCGCTCTGCGCGTCGGGCAAGAAAGATCTGGTCATTCTCAGCAACGATCTGGGCTCGCCCAATGCGGATCTGGGGAAGCTTCTCACCAACGGCCAGGTCCGCGGACTCATCGGGACCTACTACAACTGGAACCCGGAGGTGGCCGCGGCGTACAACGAGGGACGCATCTTCGTGGAACTCGTTCCCCAGGGGTCCTTCGCCGAGGCTGTTCGTGCCGCCGGGGTGGGCATCCCGGCCTTTTACACCCCGACGGGGGTGGGGACGGAGCTGGCGGCCGGAAAGGAGACCCGAAGTTTCGGAGGAAGGGACTACCTGCTCCAGGAAGCGCTCTCCGCCGACGTGGCGCTTCTCAAGGCGCACAGGGCGGATCCGCTGGGCAATCTGACCTATTACAAGACGGCCCGGAATTTCAATCCGATCATGGCCATGGCGGCGGATCTGGTCATTGTGGAGGTGGACGAGATGGTTCCCCTGGGGGCGCTTGATCCGGAGTGCGTCGTAACGCCCCATATCTTCGTGGACGTTCTCGTCCCGGTGAGGTGAGACCAATGAAGACAATTCCCGAGGAAGAGGCGAAAAGGCGGATCGCCTGGCGGATCGCCAAGGAATTCAACGACAGCGGGAGAACGCTTTTCATCAATCTCGGCGTGGGAACGCCCACCATGGTGGCGGACTACATTGAAAACCCCGGAGTCTTTCTCCAGGCGGAGAACGGCATGCTCGGCCTCGGCCCGGCCGCACGGGAGGCGGAGAAGGATCTCTTTCTCATCAATGCGGGACGGATTCCCATCACCGAAAGGCCGGGGTGCTCCTATTTCGACAGCGCGCTTTCGTTCGGCATGATCCGGGGAGGGCACATCGACGCGACGGTGATCGGCGCTTTCGAAGTGGACGGAGACGGGAACATCGCCAACTGGATCATTCCCAACGGCAAACAGTTGGGAGTGGGGGGCGCCATGGATCTCGTGGCCGGCGCAAAGAAGGTGTATGTGGCCATGACTCACAGAAACCGGAATGGCGCGCCCAAGATCGTTTCCCGATGCACGCTTCCGGTGACCGGATACGGGGAGGCCGATTGCGTGGTCACGGAATACGGCGTTTTCGACTTTTCCGACGGGCGGCTTGTCCTGCGGGAAATCGCCCCGGAGATCACGCTGGAGGAATTGCGCTCCATCACGGCGGCGCCTTTCGAGGCGGCGTCGTCTCCGGTGCCGATGTTCCTTCCTCCGGAGGCGCCGGAAGAATGAGGGTGAGCGGGGGCGGCCGATACGGGATGGTCGGCTCCGGAGAGAGCGCTGCAGGAGCGTGAGCGGCGGGGGTTCTTCCGGCGTTTCTGGAGGTTACGGAAGAACAGGCCGGGAGGTCCGAGAGTCTTGCTTGAGAAGGGAGTGACGTCATCAGTGGACCAGGGACATCTGATACCGAGGAGCTTCAGGGAGGATCTCCGGACTGCGGTCCGGGGAGAGGGAGTGTATCTCTACGACGAAGAGGGCAACGCCTTCATGGACGGGTGTTGCGGTGCCCTTCTCTCGAACATCGGCCACGGCGTCAGGGAGATCGCCGATGCCATGTACGGCCAGCTCTGCACGATGGAGTTCGCGCATCCTTCCCGATGGAACACGCACGCTTCCGTCGAGGCCGCCGGGGAGGTCGTCTCTCTCACGCAGGAAGGACTCGACTATGTCTGGTTCGTGAGCGGAGGCAGCGAAGCCGTCGAATCGGCCATGAAGATGGTTCGGCAATATTTCGTGGAGCGCGACGGCAAGGGTTCCGGGAAGACCGAACTGATCGCCCGGTGGAATTCCTACCACGGCGGTACCCTGGGAACCATGGCTCTCGCGGGAAATGTGGCCAAACGGCGGATTTTCGCCCCCATTCTCAGAGAGATGCCGAAAATCCAGACGCACTACTGCTATCGCTGCCCCTTCAATCTGACGTATCCCTCGTGCGACGTGGCCTGTGCGCGGGCGCTGGAGGGGGAGATTCTGCGCATCGGACCGGAGTCGGTGGCGGCCTTCTTTGCCGAGCCCGTATCCGGTGCCACCGTCTCGGCGCTGACCCCGCCCGGCGAGTATTGGCCCATCGTTCGGGAAATCTGCACGAAATACGACGTCCTCCTCGTGGCCGACGAGGTCATGACGGGCATGGGACGCACGGGGAAACCCTTCTGCACGCAGCACTGGAACGTGACTCCCGACATCGTCTGCGCCGCCAAGGCCCTTTCCGGCGGATACGCACCGGTGGGGGCCATGATCGTGCGGCGGGAGATCGCCGAGATCGTCCGGGACGGCAGCGGCGCGTTCTGTCACGGTCATACGTACAACGGCAACCCGGTGACGGCGGCTGCCGTGACGGCCACGATACGGTACATGAAGAAACACGATGTCTTCGAAAACGCCCTGGCGATGGGAAAGCGTTTCGAAGAGCGGATTCCTGCGCTGAACGACATTCCCATTGTCGGCGACGTCCGGGGGATGGGCATGATGCGCGGTGTCGAGATCGTGGCGGACAAGGAGACGAAGTCGCCCTTTCCCGCCGGTGCCAAAGCCGCCGCTCTCGTGACGGATGAATGCATGAAGAGGGGGCTTGTGATCTATCCGAGCACCGGACAGATCGGGGGCGTGGCGGGGGATCAGTTTCTCTTCGCTCCGCCGTTGACGGTCTCGGAGGCGGAGATGGACACGATGACGGATCGTCTGGAAGAGGCGCTCGAAGCGGCTTCGAAACGTCTCCGGGGACAGGGGAAATAACGGGGCTCGCTTTTCCGGCAGATGTCGTTTCTGTCACACACACCACAATGAGGGGGTTCGAACGATGAAAAGGGCAATGGGTCTTCTGGCGGGCGTGATGATCTGTGTTTTCGGAGCGGCGGCCTGGGCTACCTCGTTTGTCACCATCAGCACCGGCGGCGTGGGCGGAACGTGGTATCCGCTCGGAGGAGCGATCGCGGAAGTACTCACGAACGCCGGGATCGGCGTCAAGGCGACGTCGCGCGCCGCGGGGGCCTCGAACGAAAACTGCCGTTTGGTGGGGACCGGACGCGCTCAGGTCGGCATGAGCATGGGCATTGCGTTGTACCAGGCCTTCACGGGGACCGGCCAGTTTGAAAAGGACGGGAAACTTCCTCTCCGGACATTGATGCACATGTACCCGTCGCCGCACCATCTCGTCACGACGCGGGATTCGGGTATCAGAACACTGGAGGACATCAAGGGGCGCAAGGTCGTCCTGGGGTCTCCGGGAAGCGGCGACGAACTGCTTTCGACACTGCTCCTGAAGTCCGCGGGAATGGATCCGGAAAAGGATGTCAAGAAGGAACTGCTCACCATGTCCGAATCCACGATGGCCCTGAAAGATGGCAATATCGACGCGGTGTTCTGGAATTTCGCGACGCCGGGGGCGGCCTATCTCGAAGCTGCCGCGGTGCGGGATCTGGTGCTGATTCCGATTCCGGAGGAGATCGTCGCAAGGGCGATTTCTCAGAACCCCTTTCTCTTTTCCTATGTGATCAAGGCGGGTACGTACGAGAAGCAGGATCAGGATGTCCTGACGATTGCGGACGGAAATTATCTGATCGTTCACGAGAACATGGACGAAAAGTTGGCCTATGACCTCGTGAAGACGATCATCGGACACAAGGACGATTTTCTGATGGTCACACGGCAGGCGGAACATTTTGTTCCGAAGGAGGCGGGAATCGGCATCATTCCCTTTGCGGCGGGGGCGGTCACGTATTTCGCCGAGCAGGGTGTGACGGTGGAGTAACGCCAAAGACGCACGACGGAGAGAGAGCCCCTGGCGAGGTGACGTGTTTCGCTCCGGGGGCTCTCTCGTTTTCTCAGGCCATGTCGGAAGGGTGGGTGAACTTTGTGTCCGGAACGGAAGAGCGCGGAGATGTCCTGTGCGGGGAGAGGGTGATCGAGGCGGAAGCCCTGTCCAAGGTGAGAGTGCTCGACGACTGGAAGCGGTACGTGCTTTTCGCGATTGCGATCGCTGCGTCCCTGTTTCATTTGTATACGGCGTATTTCGGCCTTTTGTCCGCCATGTATCAGCGCAGCATTCACTGGATGTTCATGGGCGCACTGTTGTTTCTGCGGTATCCCGTTTCGGACAAGCGCCCAAGAAACAGCATCGACCTGTGGGATTGGATCCTCGCCTGTCTGCTGGTTGCCGGATGTGTCAACATTCTCCTGAACTGGAAAGCGATGGCCGCTCGGGAGGGTGCCGCTCTGCCTTCCGACATCTGGATGGGCATCGTCATGATCCTTCTGGTTCTGGAGGGAACGCGGCGCTCCATGGGATGGCCTCTTCCGATCATGGCCGTCATCGCGATTGTCTACGCGCTCTTCGGACCGTATTTCCCGGGCATCCTGGGGCATGGGGGCTTTCCGGTCGACGAGCTGGCGCCCTTCCTGTACCTGCGAACGGATGGCATTTTCGGCGTGCCCATGGGCGTGTCGGCGACGTTCATTTTTCTCTTCGTTCTTTTCGGCTCGTTTCTGAACATTTCCGGAGCGGGGCAGTTCTTCATCGATCTCGCCGTCGCCCTTACAGGAAAGAGTCAGGGAGGAGCCGGAAAGGCCGCCGTCGTCGCCTCCGCGCTCATGGGCACCGTATCGGGCAGTTCCTGTGCGAACGCCGTGACGACGGGTTCCTTCACCATCCCTCTCATGAAACAGTCCGGGTACAGCAGTGAATTTTCCGGAGCCATCGTGGCCGCCGCCTCCACGGGGGGGCAGGTCATGCCTCCCGTCATGGGCGCCGCCGCGTTCATCATGGCTCAGTTCCTGGGCGTCGCCTATTGGGACATTGTCGTGGCCGCCGCGATTCCCGCGACGCTGTACTTCATCTCCATCGTCGCCATGGTTCATTTCAGGGCCGGAAAGAAAAGAATGCCGCGCTTGTCCGCCGAAGAACTCCCGAAAGTCAGAATGGTCCTGAAGGAGGGCTGGCAACTTCTCCTGCCGATCGTGGTTCTGGTGGCCTTTCTCGCCCTCGGCTATTCCGCGGTCAAGGCGGTTTTCTGGTCCATTCTCCTCTTGGTCGTGATTTCCTGGTTCGGCAAAGAGGAGCACCGGATGACGCCGCAGCGCATCGTCAAGGCGCTCATCGAAGGTGGAACGGGGGCCGTGGAGGTTGCGGCGGCCTGTGCGTGTTCCGGGATCGTCATCGGAGTCATCTCCATCACGGGCATAGGACTGCTGTTTTCCTCCCTGGTGCTGAGTCTCTCCGGAGGCGTTCTTCCCTTCGCGCTTTTCCTGACCATGGTGGGGTCGATCATTCTCGGCATGGGAGTGCCGACGACGGCGCAGTACATCATCACGTCGACGCTGGCGGCCCCGGCGCTTTCCCGTCTGGGAGTTCCCATGCTTTCCGCGCATTTGTTCTGCCTCTATTTCGGCGTGCTCGCCGATGTAACGCCCCCCGTGGCTCTCGCGACCTACGCGGCGTCGGGAATCTCGAAGTCGAACCCGCTGAAGACGGGGTTCATGGCTCTCGTGACGGCAATCGCGGGGTTTCTTGTCCCCTTCATGTTCGTGTATAATCCGTATCTGCTGCTCAAGGGGGATGTTCTGCACATCCTTGTGGGGTGCATTACCGCGCTGATCGGCATTATCGGTCTCTCCGCAGCGATTCAGGGGTATTTGCTGGACGACTTGAACATCGTGGAAAGGGTGCTGCTGCTTTCCGTTCCCCTGTTGCTGATTCACCCCTCATTGATGAGCAACCTGGTGGGCATGTGCATCATCGGCGGCATCTTCTCCGTGCAGTTTCTCCGGAGTCGTTCCGCGTCCTGGAAATTTCCTCGGGACTGTGAGGAAAAGGAAGGAACGTGATCCCCTCGGGGTGTTGCGTTGAGCGCGTGGAGAATGCGGTGTCCTGGGGTTTCCTCGGGCATTGCCGCAGGGGTCCTTGCGGAGCTTGCGCGAGCGGCTTTCGGCGTGAGGGGTGTCCGTTCCCAAAGGAGGACTTGGGGATATCCCGTTCCGGATCGAGTTCCGCCGGGGAGATTCGTGCCGCCCGCCTCCGGCGGTCGTGCGGCAGTGAGACGAAGCCTTCCGGGGCGGCGCGAGACGGTGCGGAAGAACGGAATGTGGTAGGATTTCCGAAACAGGAACCGATCCCGCCGGGATGGCGCGCATTCTGTTCTCAAGGGAGGCCCTCGCATGATCCTGAACCGCATCAAGAGCGAGATGTCCGATTTCTCGAAGAACCATCGTCTCATCGCCCAGCACCTTCTGGACAATTTCAGGGAAGTGGCTTTCCTGACCGCCGCACAGCTTGCGCAGCGGGTCGGGGTGAGCGAGTCCACCGTGTTCCGTTTCGCCAACACACTCGGCTTTCAGGGATATCCCGAGCTCCGGAGCGCCCTTCAGGAGGACCTGATGGACGGATTCTCGGTTTTGGATCGTGAGGAGGCCTACACGTTCTCCGAGGAAGAGGACGATCTGCTCCTCAAGGGGTTTCGCCTGGATGCACAGGCCATCCTCGATGGAGCGGCGAAGCTCAACAGGGCGGATCTCTACGACGTGGCGGACATGATCGTGAAAGCCGAATCGGTTCATGTGGTGGGAGAGCGGAGTACCTCTGCTCTTGCTCATTATCTTTGTTTTTATCTGTCCTGGTTTCTTCCGAACGTCCATCGACTGGACCGCGATTACGGATTGGAACGGATAGCCAACCTTTCTCCGGAATCGCTGGTGATTGGAATCACGTTTCACCGCTGCACCCGCAACGTCGTCGAGATGATCGCCCTGGCGTCCCGGCTGGGTCTGCACACGGTGGCCATTACGAGCAGCCCCAACACTCCCGTGGCGCGAAATGCGGAAAAGGTGCTAGCGACGCCCTGCTATTTCATTTCGTTCATCGATTCCTACGCGGGTCCCGTCAGTTTTTTGAACGCACTGATTCTGGCCGTGTCCCGAAGGAAATTCGGCGATGCGGTGGACCGGTTCGCCAACCTGGAGGCGCTCTGGAAGGAAAAGGGGACCTATTTCACGGATGAGCGCTTCTGATCTGATGCCCGGAGAGCGAAACGGCTCGAATGCGCGAGCCGGTTCCTTGCCGGACATGTGCATCCCGTGCGCAGATCAGGGGCGGGAGAAGGCACGCAACTCCTTCTTCCGCCCCTGATCGTGTGTTCGTCGACGACCCCTCAGCCTTCCCGGGGACCCTCCCTGTCCGGTCTTTGTGCGGCGGTGCGGATCCATGTCAGGGCGTCCGCTTCGGGGAGCGGGCGGGAGAAGAGGTAGCCCTGAACGAAGAAGTCCGAGCCGAGACGCTTCAGGTGGGCGAGTTGTTTCGCCGTCTCCACGCCCTCCATGGTCAGCTCCAGGCGGAGCTCCCGGGCGAGGTGGATCATGGTGGAGACGATGGCTCTGGTCCGTTCTCCCGCCAGGTCCGTCATGAAGGTGCGGTCGATCTTGATCCCCGCCAGAGGCAGGAAGCGGATGTACGACAGGGAGGAATACCCCGTGCCGAAATCGTCCAGGGAAAAACGGACGCCCCTGGAGGCGAGGCGCTCCATGGCGCGCACCGTGGCGGTGGGGTTTTCCAGAAAGGCCGATTCGGTGATCTCCAGCTCCAACCGCGTCGGTTCCAGCCCGGTTCGGGACAGCGTGTCGAGGACGAGATCCACCAGATCGTCTCCGGCGAACTGCTTGGGGGAGATGTTCACCGCCATGACCAGATCGTGTCCGCTCCGTTGCCATTCCAGAGCGGTGCGGCACGCCGTCTCGAGGGCAAAGGCGCCGAGGCGGCCGATTTCGCCGATCTCCTCGGCGAGGGGAATGAACTCCGTGGGGGAGATGATGCGTCCCTCTTCGTCGCGCCAGCGGAGGAGGGCTTCCGCGCCCACGGGGAACCCCCTGTCCGCCGTGACCTTCGGCTGGTAGTGGAGCACGAACTCTCCCGTCGCGACGGCCCGGCGGAGCTGCGCCTCCAGGCGTAGACGGCGCTGCACCTGCTTGTCCAGCAACTCCGTGAAGAGGCGGTAGGTGTTGCCCCCTTCGCGCTTGGCCCGCTCCATGGCGAGGGCGGCGTTCTGGAGCAGCATCTCCGGCGTCTCCCCGTCCCGGGGGTACAGGGCCATTCCGGCGCTGGCGCTCACCTGGACGACCTCCGTCCCCAGGAAGAAGGAGCGCCGCAGGGCGTCGAGCATGCGCTCCACCGTGCCGACGCTCTGCCCCAGATCCTCCACGCCGGAAAGGAGTACCACGAATTCGTCGCCGCCGAAGCGGGCCACCTCCGCCTTGCTCGCCACCGTCTCCTGAAGGCGCTCTCCCACCTCCCGGAGGAGTGCGTCACCCGTGGGAAAGCCCAGTGTCTTGTTCACCGTGCCGAAGCGATCCAGGCCCAGATGGACCACCGCAAGCATGCCTCCGCTCGACTGGGCGTTCTCGCAGGCAAGAGCGAGGCGCTCCTCGAAGAGGAAGCGGTTGGGCAGTTCCGTGAGCCCGTCGTGGAAGGCCTGGTGGAGCAGCTTGTTCCGGCTGCTGTGCAGCTCGCTCAGATCCTGGAGGGTGCCGATGTACTCGGTGACCTCCCCTTCGTCGTTCGTACAGGCCACGATGTGCAGCATCGCCGGGAAGGCCTCGCCGTTTCTGCGCCGGTTCCAGATTTCGCCGCTCCAGGAATGGTGCTCTGCGAGGGCCTTCCACATCTCTTCGAAAAAGACCTTGTCGTGCCGGTCCGACTTGAGGATGCGGGGATTCCTGCCCAGCGCCTCCGCGGGAGAATATCCCGTGATGGCCGTGAAGGCGGGGTTCACGGAGAGAATGGTCGCCTCCCGGTCGGTGATCATCACCGCCTCGTCGGCGTGCTCGAAGACCTTGGTCGCCAGGGCGAGCTGCCGTTCCGCCCGGTCCAGAGCGCGCAGTTTCTGCCGGAATGCCTCGTCCAGGGCGTCCAGGGATTCCGTGCGCTCCCGGATGCGCGCTTCGAGTTCCGCGTTGGCCTCGCCCAGACGGTGCGCGTCCGTCACGTCCATGGATGTGGTGAGAAGGCATGTTTCACCGTCCACATCGATCAGACATGCCGAGAGAAGGATGTGCAGCTCCGCCCCGTCCTTCCGGTAGGCCGCCGTCGTGTACCGGGGGATCTGGCCCTCCCTGCGGATGGTCTCGTAGAACTTCTTCAGCCGTTGCGTCTGGGAGGCCCCGAAGATACCCACCTCCAGGGCGTTGCGTCCGAGCAGTTCTTCCCGGGAAAATCCCGTGAGGCGCTCGAAGGCGGGGTTCACGTCGAGGAAGGCGCCCCCCTTCATGCGGTTCACGGCGATGCCCATCGGGCTGGTCGCAAAGACCGTGCGGAAGCGCTCCTCCGTGCGACGGATGGCCTCCTGGGCTTCCTTCTCGCGGCTCCGGAGCGTGGCGGAGCGGTAGCTCAGGGGAAGGGCGATGGCGCAGGCGACGAGCAGCGCAAGGAGACCCATGTTGGTGAGGCGCTGCCGCCATGCGGCGAGATCCGCTGCCACGTCGTCCAGATACACCCCGGTGCCCACCACCCATCCCCAGGGCTCGAAGAGTTCCACGTAGGAGATCTTGGGCGCCACCACGTCGAGCTGGTCCTTGAGGTGCCATTGGTAGTCCACGTACCCCGCCCTCCCGGGGTTGTCCACAGCCCTGGAGATCCGGGTCGTGATGTCGAGCAGCATGTGGCCGTCCGGTCCCTGGGCGGTGCTTGGGTCCACACCCTCCAGGTCGGGGCGGTAGGGGTGCATGAGAAGGCGCATGGTGCGGGCGTCCATGACCCAGAAGTAGTCTTTTTCCTCGTCGCCGAAGCGGTGCCGTCTCAGGAAGCTCAACGCCCGATCCTGAACTTCTTCGAGTTGCCGAAGCCCCCGGCGGACATCTTCGTCCCGGGCCCGGAGGTCCGAGATCTGCACCTGCACGAGGCGTCGGCAGAGTTCACGCTTCTGCTGCAGATGACTTTTTTCCAGGGTGGGAACGACCTGTCGGAAGATGAGGAAGGCGAGCAGAGCGAGGAGAACCGCCACGGGGAGCATGGTGAGCGCGAAAGTGCGCAGAAAGAGATGTCGCCGCGCTGTCGTGCCGGATGTGGAGGTGCTCCGGGTGTCGCCGGTTGTGTCGGAATCGGGAGGGAGAGGGGACGGGAACGGATTTCGGACGGACATGACGGAAGCCCCCTTCCTGTGCGCTCATCGTGCGCAAAATCCGAAAAATCTGCCTTCCCTGGCGTTCTCAAAGCGGGTCTTCTTCTTTGTTGCACAATCATAACAGAAAGCAGAGGGACTCGTGCGTGTGCATTCCGGTGGTTTTTCCGGAAAGGGCGTTGCGTTGGAAAAGGGGTGAGAAAAACAGCCAAGGAAACAGCAACGGTAACGACAACAACGGCAAGGACATCTGCGGGAAAATGGATGTCCCCTGAGTGCGGGACTCTGGGTGTCCCTTGACACCGGACGAAGCGACGGACGGAAGAACGGACGAAGAGCGGGACGAAACCCGAGGGGAGGACGAAGATTCATGGAAACATGCAGAGAGTGCAGGGAGAACGGCGCGGCGGATGTTCCGGACATGGCGGAGGTGTTGCGCACCTCCGGACGGATGCGGGCGGAGGCGCTTGCCATGCTGGAGGAGCTGCGTCTGCTGGAACGGTGGGGACGCTACGGACGTCCCGTGGTAGTGGGAGCCGTGGCCTACGACCTGGTCTACGGGCCGGACCTGGACATGGAGATCTACTGTCCCGATCTCCGCATCGAGGACGGCTTTCGCGTGCTGGAGGAGTGCTGCGCGACAACCCCCCGGGTGGAGAGCGCCCTCTTTCAGAACCATCTCGCCGGAGGCGACAACGCGCTCTACTGGCAGCTCCGCTATCGCGCCGGGGACGGAACGCTCTGGAAGGTGGACATGTGGTCCGCCGCCGAGGACTATCCTCTGCCGCGGAGCGAATTTCTCGTGGAGCCCATGAAGCGGGTTCTCACCGAGGAGACCCGGGCGGCCATCCTGGGGCTCAAGGCGCGTCGCGCCGTGGATTCCTCCCTGGCGTGTCTCTCCATAGATCTTTACCGGGCGGTGCTCCGGGATGGCGTGCGTGACGAGGCGTCCTTCCGGGGCTGGCTTGCCGCCGCCGAGACGGGAACCCTCTCGGACTGGATTCCCGCCTGAACCCCTTTTGCCGGCGCTTTTCGGAAACCCTGCGTGTCACCACGACACGGGCGTTGCGCCAGAGCGTGACGGAACTCCCGTAACATCCTCCGGCTTGTGTTCTGGGGCACCGCACTCGGGTTTTTCGTTCGCAGGTCCTGCACGGGTCTCAGTGCCGCGCCCGCACGGCGGCTCGAAACGTGCCGCGTCATGCCGGAAGTTCACGGATCATGCCGGAAGTTTCGCGGTGCGCGGCGACTCCGAACATGCCACGTCGGCGGGTTCCAGGCCCCGCATGAAGCCTGGCGCACGCCGCGCCACATCGCGCCCCGGGGGGCCGCGTCCGCGCCTGTGCCGCCCGGGGCACTGTCGAAGCCGCTCGACGGAGCCGCCGAGTCATTCTATACTGCACTCGGAATTTTTGTTTCTGCGCATCGCCTCCGCCGGGGTTTTGGTGCCCCGTCGCTTTTTGGAGGTTTTCGAGGCCTCCGCCGCAAGGGCGAAGGCCGATGAAGAACGATGGACGTCGATATCGATATCGATGAAGAAGGAGCGAGAACGACGATGGCGGAATGGTTTCTGAGTTACGGCGGCAAGCAGGAAGGACCCTACACGACGGAACAGGCGGCGGAGCGGGTGGCGAAGGACCCGTCGGGATTCGCCTGGCGGCAGGGCTATGCGGAGTGGCTTCCCATGAGTGCCGTGGACGAGCTGCGGAGCGCCTTTGCGGCGCCGCCCCCACCCCCCTCCCTTGCCCGGCACAAGGCCGACGAGGTGGATTTCCGCGTCTTCGGCACGGAGATGCAGTATGTGGAGATCGAGCTCGATCCCGGCGAGAGCGTCGTCGCCGAGGCGGGGGGCATGATGTACAAGGATCCCCGCATCTCCATGGAGAGCATCTTCGGCGACGGGTCCGCCTCGTCCTCGGGCGGCGGGTTCATGGGCAAGCTCATGGGCGCGGGCAAACGGGTCCTCTCGGGGGAGAGCCTTTTCATGACCCTCTTCACCCACACCGGACAGGGCAAGGCCAAAGTCGCCTTCGCCGCCCCCTATCCGGGAAACATCCTTCCCCTGCATCTGGACGACCTGGGCGGAACCCTCATCTGCCAGAAGGACAGCTTCCTCTGCGCAGCCAAGGGTGTCGCCGTGGGCATCTACCTTCAGAAGAAGATCCTCACGGGGCTCTTCGGCGGCGAGGGGTTCATCATGCAGCGCCTCGACGGGGACGGCATGGTCTTCGTCCACGCCGGCGGCACCCTGATGGAGCGCGAACTCGCTCCCGGCGAGGCCCTCGACGTGGACACGGGGTGCGTGGTGGCCTTCGCCCCCTCGGTGCAGTTCGACGTGCGCCAAGCGGGGAACATCAAGACCGCCCTCTTCGGCGGCGAGGGGCTTTTCTTCGCCCATCTCCAGGGACCCGGCAAGGTGTGGCTCCAGTCCCTGCCCTTCTCCCGGCTCGCCTCGCGGATGCTTTTGGGTTCGGGCGGCAAGGACGAGGGATCCGTTCTTCCCAATATCGGCGGTCTCTTCCGGGGCGACGGCAACTGAGGCGGCGCGGACGAGGAGCTGCGAACTTTCGGGCGACCGAGAGAGAAGGCGCGTGCGGCCGTTGACGTTCCCCTCTTCGTCGCGGTCACACCGCCGGACCGGCGGAGCAATGCGCCGGGAGATGGGGTTGGAAAGGAGAAGAGACGCTTATGGAGCTGAGGGACATTCCGTTTCAGACGGTGGATCTGGAGAGCCTGCCCGCGGAGGAACACAGCGGCATCGGCGGCAACGCCCTCTGGAAAGTGGTGAAGCAGGGGAACGTGCGGGTGCGCATCGTCGTCTATCCGCCGGGCTATCTGGCGGACCACTGGTGCGAGAAGGGACACGTGGTGTACGTTCTGGAGGGCGCCTTCACGTCGGAGCTCAAGGACGGCAGGAAGTACGAGCTGACGCCGGGCATGTGCTACCTCGTGGCGGACGGAGCGGAGCCTCACCGTTCCTCCACGGAGGAGGGCGTGAAGCTCCTCATCGTGGACTGAGACCATCTAAGAAAATCGAAGCAGGACGAACGGGCCGGAGCCGCACGAAAGCGCTCCGGCCCGCCGCGTTTCATGGGGTTCCCTTTTTTTGCGTGTCCGTCTGTTCGCATGTTGCCGCGGCGCGTCGCCGCGTTGCAATGGACTCCTTCGGGGCCGCACATGGCATTGTGTAATATGGTATTGTGTATGAGTAAAGAAGGACATCGGGGCATCGCATGCGCGTCTCGCGTACAGGTGTCAGGGGACGCCCGGATCCCGCACCAAGGGGACATCCATTTTTCCGCAGATGTCCGGATTCCATCGTGCCTGAGCAGAGCGGATTCCTGAACCTGTCGGGATTCTCCGGTGCTGTTGCCCCTTCTTCCCGGCAGGGCGGACGGGCGCCGGAGCGTCCCGTCCCCGGGCACGTTGCTTTTTCCGGAGGCATTCCGGCCGGAACGGCCGGACGAACGAACGAGCGAGTGATCGACGAGAGGAGCGTGTCATGATGAGGCGAGTCGAAGGAGTGTTCCTGGGTGTGCTCGTTATCCTGTGTGCGACTGCTGCCTTTGCGGTTGCGGACACGGAATTTTTCAGCGAAATGTCCCCGATCCCCGAGGAGATCCGGCGACAGATGATCGGAACGACCTGGGAGGAAGGATGTCCCGTCAGCCTGGATCAGCTCGCGTATTTGAAACTGTCTCATTGGGGGTTTGACGATCAGGTTCATGTGGGCGAACTCATCGTCAACAAGGCCATCGCGGAGAACGCCGTGGAGGTGTTCAGGGCGCTGTTCGCCCTGGGTTTTCCCATCGAGAGCATGAAGCTGCCCTCGCACTATTTCGGACATCCCGACGACCCCTCGAAAGCCAACAACAGCTCCGGCTTCTTTCACCGCAAGGACACCCAGTCCACGAAACAGCTCTCCATCCACAGCTACGGCCTGGCCTTCGATCTCAATCCCTTCTACAACCCCGCCATTCTGCCCGACGGAAAGACCGATCCCGAGGGGGCCGGGCAGTTCCTGAACAGACGCGAGACGCACAAGGGCATGATCCGCGAGGGAGACGAAGCCTTTCTGGTCATGACGCGGCTCGGATGGGCCTGGGGCGGTTTCTTCAAGCACGGGGCCGACCCGATGCACTTCGAGAAGATCATCAACAGAAACTACATCATCAACTCCCTGGAGTACTTCCCGAACGACTGGGGCGTGGACGGCGCGCTGTAGGAAAAAAAATTTCTGTTCTGGTTTCTTCTCTGATAGGATTTGTGTATGAGAAGAGTCGGTTTTTTCCTTACGAAGTTGGGGTGGGCTCCTGACATCGGGCGAAGTGGAGCGTAGGAGAGCGCATTGATTGAGGAGGAAACGGAGGCCGCAGAATGATCACCGACCGCGCTGAGGACAGTCTCGTCGAGCTTGTGAACGGACTCTGCAAGTTGCCGGGAGAGACTGAATGGGTAGAGTTCAAGTGCAACAATACTGATCCGGAGGCGATTGGTGAATACATCTCCGCACTTGCCAACTCCGCTGCTCTGCGGGGCAAGACAAAGGCGTATATGGTTTGGGGTGTGGACAATAAGACGCACGAGATCGTCGGTACCAACTTCAGGCCGGCTAGTACAAAGAAAGGCAACGAGGAGCTGGAAAACTGGCTACTGCATCTGATGACTCCCCAAATAGATTTCCGATTCTATTTATTTGAAACCGAAGGTAAATTCGTTGTCCTGCTGGAGATTGGTGCTGCCTTCCGACAGCCAGTACGCTTCATGAGTCAAGAGTTCATCCGCGTGGGTTCGTACAAGAAAAACCTGAAAGATTTTCCAGAAAAAGAGCGAGCTCTATGGCGTGTTTTCGAGAGCACTCCCTTTGAACGTATCGTTGCCTCCGAAAATGCGAGCGCCGAAGACGTTCTCAGTCTTCTCGACTACGCCTTGTATTTCGATTTGCTGGGAATCCCCCACCCGAATGGGTACACGGCGATTCTCGAGTCCCTTGCTCAGGACAAGCTGGTTCATGTGTGCGAAACAGGCAGATGGAATATCACAAACCTCGGGGTCATCCTTTTTGCGAAAAAGCTTGACTCATTCCCACATCTCAAGCGAAAGGCCGTACGGGTGATTCATTATAAGGGCAACGGGAAGCAGGAGCCTCTTCGGGAACAAATAGGGAGTAAGGGATACGCCGCCGGTTTTGAAGGATTGATAGATTTCATTATGGCGCTGGTCCCCAAGAATGAAGTGATAGGACAGGCGCTGCGGCAAGAGGTTCCCATGTTTCCGGAACTTGCTGTCCGAGAATTGGTGGCCAATGCGCTGATACATCAGGATTTTTTTGTGACGGGCTCTGGCCCGATGGTGGAGATCTTCTCGGACCGGATGGAGATAACCAATCCGGGAAAACCCCTGGTGGACCCGCTTCGTTTTGTCGACTCTCCGCCAACGTCGCGCAATGAAGCCCTTGCTTCTTTGATGCGTCGCCTTGGTGTCTGTGAAGAGAGGGGTAGCGGGATTGACAAGGTGGTGGCGCAGGTCGAACGTTATCAGCTTCCGGCCCCTGTTTTCGAGGTTGTTGATGTTTCGCAAGAATCCACCAAATTCACCAGGACGGTACTTTTCGCCCATCGCCCGTTGAGCGGTATGGATAAGGCGGACCGGGTACGAGCGTGTTATTTGCATGCCTGCCTAAAGTTGGTGATGCGCGACTATCTTACCAACGCGTCGCTTCGCGAGCGCTTCGGTGTGGAGGAGAAAAACAAGGCGACTGTTTCCAGATATATCCGTGAAGCTATAGAGGACGATATGATTAAGCCTTATGATAAAAATGCGCCGAGAAAACTTATGAAATATATTCCATTTTGGGCATAGGCAATATCGAAAGGTAATTGATGGGTGATTGATAGATTCGATGATCCCGAGTGGTGAGTGCGCCGTAAAACCTTGCAGGAAGAGGATTCCTATAGCCGATGTTTTATTGATGGGCAATTGATGGGGGCAATGAGAGCTCGAGAGAAAAAAGCAGAGTTCTTGAAGCGCACGAAAAGAAGAGCGAGCGACTTCCGTGAGAGTTCAGGGATGGAGATCGTGCTCTCCGTGTTTTGAGTTCCGAGTGGAGAAATTGCTGAGGGAGCGAGTGATTTTTGTCGAATGAAGCCGTGTCGGGATTGCGAGGAACTGAGGTGTTTCCGGAAAATCCGGAAGAACGCCTTGCCCTGGGAAAACGCACTTTTTGGTTCCGACTCCTCTGCCTGAGGGATAATACACAATTCTTGTGCTACGCCCCTGCTGTCTCTCTCTCCGCCTCTTTTCGGAGGACATCGCCTCCGGTCAAAAAATCAAACGTGGTTTATCTTTACGAATAGAATAAACTCTGGTAGAATTCCTCTCCATGATCGTCCGGAAGGGAGCGCCCGCCGCGGGGGTGTTCCCTTCCGGACATTTCGGAGAGGAAAGGTCGTGACGACAGGTATGATCAGGCTCGGGAAATGCCGACGCATCGTGGTCAAGGTGGGAACCAGCTCTCTCACGCACAGTACGGGCAAGATCGACCTGAGACGCATGGAGCTGCTCGTGCGACAGGTGGCAGATCTTTCCAACGGCGGTCGGGAGATGATTCTCGTCAGCTCCGGCGCGGTGGGGGCCGGCATGGGAAAGCTGAACCGCTCCTCGGCACCGCGGACGCTGCCGGAGAAGCAGGCCCTCGCGGCGGTGGGGCAGGGGGGGCTGATGCACCTCTACGAGAAACTCTTCGCCGAGTACGACCGGCATGTGGCGCAGCTCCTCCTCACCCGGGACGTCTTCGCCGTTCCCCGGCGCTACCTGAACGTGCGGAACACGCTGGCGGCGCTGCTCGAATTCGGGGCCGTCCCTGTCATCAACGAAAACGATCCCGTCGCGGCGGAGGAACTCCGCTTCGGCGACAACGACACGCTCGCCGCGGCGGTGGCGGTGGCCGCCGACGCGGATCTCCTGGTGATCCTCTCGGACATCGACGGTCTCTACGACGCGGACCCGAGGCGGAATCCCCAGGCCCGGATCATTCCCGTGGTGCGGGAGGTCACGGAGGAGATGCTCGCCTCATCCCGGAGCAAGGGGAGCGCCGTCGCCAGCGGCGGCATGTGCACCAAGCTCCTGGCGGCGCGCATGACCATGGCCTGCGGCATTCCTCTGGTCATCGCCTCGGGAGGCGCGGAGGATCCGCTGCGGCGCATTCTTGCCGGAGAGGGGCTGGGCACGCTCTTCGTTCCCCGGGGCGAGGGATACCGCTCCCGGCGGCGCTGGCTCGCCGCGGGAAGCGCTCCCGCGGGAAAGATCCGCGTGGACAGCGGTGCGGCCCGGATTCTTGGCCGGGGAGGGCGAAGCCTGCTCCCCTCGGGCGTGGTGGCCGTGGAGGGGCGCTTCGAGCGGGGCGATGTGGTGGCCGTGGTGGCTCCGGAGGGAAAGGAAGTGGTCCGGGGCATCGTCAATTTTTCCGCCCCCGAGGTGGTCCGCATCGCCGGGCGGCATTCCCACGAGATCGAGGCGCTGCTCGGCCGCTGCGATTATGACGAGGTGGTCTCCCGGAACAATCTCGTGCTTGTCTAGCGTGCTCGTTCGGCAGGATCTCCGGCGGACGTATCCGGCGCGCTTGTCTAGCGTGCTCGTTCGGCAGGATCTCCGGCAGGCATATCCGGCATGCCAGTTCGGCGGATCTCCGGCGGACGTATCCGGCGCCGCGCATATCCGGCAGGCCAGTTCGGGGGAATTACCCGGCGGACCTGTGGCGCGGCGGGTCCATCGGGCCGGAGAAAACGCGCTCCTCGTGGTTTTTCTGCGGCACAGAAAAAGAACCGATCCGCCGCAGGCGGGTCGAGAAGGACGAAGGAGACGGAACCCGACGGTCCTCAAGCTGCGCGTTCCTCTTCTCACCGCAACGCTTCGGGTTTGTTTCGCGCCCGGTTGCAACGACTTTCTTTCAGGAGGCGAGACAGTGCCATGACGAACGAAACGAACATTCCCTGCGGCGGCGGAGCAGCCGCCCGGGGCGATTCCTCCGGTTGCGGCGTCGCCGGTGCCGAAGCGACCGGATGCGATCCGGTCGCTCTGGACGCGGAACTTTCCGCCCTGGGCAAGGCGGCCCGGAAGGCGGCCCGCCGCCTGGGGGTGCTCTCCGGCGCGGTGCGGAACGGTGCGCTCGCCGCCATGGCGGAGGCGCTGCGCCGCAACACCGCCGACATCTGCGCCGCCAACGCCCGTGACCTGGCGCATGGGCGGAGCAGGGGGCTCTCGGCCCCTCTGCTGGAACGGTTGGCTCTCTCGTCCGCCCGGGTGGAGAGCATGGCCCGGGGGCTTGAGGACATCGCCGCCCTCCGGGATCCCCTTGGAGAGGTGACGGGCATGTGGACAACCCGGGAAGGGCTGCGCATCGGGCGGCTCCGGGTGCCTCTCGGGGTGGTGGGGATCATCTATGAATCGCGTCCCAACGTCACCGCCGACGCGGCGGGGCTCTGCATCAAATCGGGCAACGCGGTGCTGCTTCGGGGTGGCCGGGAAGCGCTCGCCACGAACACCCTGCTGGCGGACCTGCTCGCCCGGGCCGCCGAGGCGGCGGGCGTTCCCGAAGGAAGCGTGCAGATGGTCGCTTCGCCCCACCGGGAGGCCACCACGCGCCTCATGTCCCTGGACGCTCTGGACGTGCTCATTCCCCGGGGCGGCAAGTCTCTCAAGGCGGCGGTGCGCGCCTTCGCCACCGTGCCCATTCTCATGACCGGCATGGGCAACTGCCACATCTACGTGGATGCGGGGGCGGATATCGACAGGGCCGTCGCCGTGGCGGACAACGCCAAGACATCCCGCCCCGCCGTGTGCAACGCTGCGGAGACCCTTCTGGTGCACGCGGACATTGCCCCGGATTTTCTTCCCCGGTGTCTCGCCGTCCTCGCCGCGAAGGGGGTTGAGATCCGGGGGGATGCGCGCACCCGGGCGCTCTTTCCCGCCGCGCTGCCCGCGAGCGAGGCCGATTGGGACACGGAATATCTGGATCTCATCCTCGCCGTGCGCGTGGTGGATTCCCTGGACGAGGCCCTGGACCACATCGCCCGCCACGGCACGGGGCACAGCGAGGCCATCTGCACCGAGAGCTACGGTGCCGCGGAACGCTTTCTCCGCGAGGTGGACGCCGCGGCGGTGTACGTGAACGCCTCCACGCGCTTCACCGACGGCGGAGTCTACGGCTTCGGCGCCGAGATGGGCATCAGCACCCAGAAGCTCCACGCCCGGGGGCCCCTCGGGGTGGAGCAGCTCACCTCCACCAAGTTCATCGCCTACGGCACGGGGCAGATCCGCACTTCCTGACAACGCACTTCCTGACGGCACATTTCCGGGCCTGCGCAGTATCGCACCGCACCTCCCGCTCCCGCGTCCTCCGCGGGAGCGGGTGCGTTCCGTCTGGTGCATCCGTGTTCCCGAACCGCCCGTGATCAGTGCTCCGGAGCACAAAGGAAACATCCTTCATCGGCGGGGCGTCCTGTCCCCCGCTTTCGGTACACGCTTCGCCGTTCCGCACGGCGGAAAAAGGACCCCACAGGCATGTCCGGGATGTCGGCGGAGGGCCTTGCTCTTTCCGCGCTCCCTGCGTATAGTGGCGGCGCGGCGGAACGCCGCTCCCGCCGCGTGCGCCGTTCGCGGGAGGAGCGGCGTTCATCTTCGGGTGCGCGAAGGTACGGGCGCCCGGGCGACGACGGAGGGAGGAGCGAACCATGACGGAGGACCTTCGGAAGGAATCCGTGGAGGCCATGTGGCGGGCCTATCTTGCCACGCAGGGAGAGACGCCGGAGACCACGGCGAAGTTCTGGGAATCCTGGTATTTCTGCGACAACGAAAAGGATGCGAACGAGCTTGTCCTGCTCGTCCGGCAGGGACAGAAACGGGGAACGGCGAGTCTCCTGTGGAGCTATGAACACGAGGGGGAGCGCCTGCCCTGCATGGGGGATCACGTGGTCATCACGGACTGGAGCGGTGAGGCCCAGTGCGTGATCCGCATCACCGACATCGCCGTGGTGCCCTTTCAGGACGTCTCCGCGGAGTTCGCTCGCACGGAGGGGGAGGGAGACTGCTCCCTCGCTCACTGGCGCCGCGTCCACTGGGAGTGCTTCACCCGGTATATGCACGAGATCGGGCGGGAGCCGGAGGAGGAGATGCCCGTCATCTGCCAGACCTTCGAGGTCGTGTACGGAGGGCTGTGATGTCCCGGTGCGGCCCGGAGGCTTTCTCTCCGGCCCCGGCGGGTGTTCGGGGCGGTGCCCCGGCGGAGACCCTTGCGGAGCGGGTGGCCCGGGTTGTGCGCGAGGAGGTGGCGCTGGTCGCCTATGACCGGCGCTGGCCCGGGATGTTCCGGGCGGAGAAGGCACACCTGCTCGACTGTCTTCCCGACGGGCTGCTCCGGCGGATCGAGCACTTCGGCAGTACCGCCGTTCCGGGGCTTGCGGCCAAGCCCATCGTGGACATGCTCGTGGAGGTGACGAGCCTCGACGCGGCCCGGGAGCGCATCGCCCCCGTGCTGGAGGCCCAGGGGTACGATTATTTCTGGCGCCCTTCCTGGGGAAACGACACGCCCCCCTACTACGCCTGGTTCATCCGGCGCGACCGCCGGGGAGTGCGGACCCACCACATCCACATGGTGGAGGCCCACTTCGAGCACTGGGACCGGCTGTTCTTCCGGGACTACCTCATCGCCGAGCCCCGCACGGCCCGGGCCTACGGGGCGCTGAAGCGAAGCCTCGCCGCCACCTTTCCCCGGGACCGCGTGGCCTACACCAGGGGCAAGACCGCCTTCGTCCTCCGCGTCACCGCCCTGGCGAAGGCCCGGTATGGTGCGCCCCGCCGGGAACGCGGATGACGGCATCGAAAACAGGACGGCGGAGCCGAAAAACGGCTCCGCCGTTTTTTAGTCTTCCGAAAGAGTGTTGACATGCCAGATAAATCACTCTATAGTGGAAAGCGTAATTTAACGCAAAATAGACGCATTGGTGGCGAAAAAATGAGGATCGGACTCGTCGGACCATCAAACCTTCTGCGAAAAACCCTCTCGGCGGTGGCGGAGCTGGAGGACGTGGCCTTCGTTCCTCTCGAATACGTCCTCCCCCGGGAGGCCCCCGATCTCGTGGACAGGAACCAGAACGACCTGGATGCCGTCTTCTTCTGCGGTTCCATTCCCTACTGCATCTGCCTCGATTCGGTGCGGCGCTCCGTCCCCTGGTCCTACCTTCCGCTGCGCACCACCGGGCTGCTCGTCGCCCTGGTCAACGCCCGGGAGCATCTCCGCGGCAGGGTGCGCATGAGCGTGGACACCCTGAGCGAAAGCGAGGTCCGCGAGGGCCTTGAGGACTGCTCCCTCGACATCGACGCTATTTTCACGCATGAGTTCGATTTTACCCATGTTTCCGTGGAGGAAATCGCGAAGTTCCATCTCGCGCTCGTGGCGGAAGGGAAGGTGGACATCTGCCTGACCTGCGTCGAGGCCGTGCACCGGTCCCTTCTCGGAAAAAACCTCCCCGCGTTCCGGGTGACGCCGGCGCGGCAGACCATCCGGAGCGCCGTGGAACGGCTGATTCTCGAAGTGCGCGGCCAGAGCAACACGCTTCTTCTGAGCGTGGTGGGCGTCTTTCGTCCGGAGGCCCCTTTCGAGGGGAGGCGCCAGTACGAGGAGGCCATGCTGAAGCTGAACGGCAGCCTGGTGGAGTACGCGAAAAGACGGGGCATTCTCGCCATTCCCCGGGATTCGTCCAGCTTTCAGACCATAGAGACCATGGGGCAGTTTCTTCTGGGGACGTCCGACCTCACCGATGTGTCGTTCCTCTCCGGCATGAGCGCCGCCTGCGGCTTTCCCGTGGTCGCGGGCTTCGGAGTGGGGCCGAGCCTGAGAATCGCGGAGGAGTACGCAGCGAAGGCGGCGGACGTGGCCCGGGAGAAGGGAAAAACCTGTTACCTCTTCGACGGCAAAAGCGCGCGCCCTCTTGGCATGCCCAGGGAACCGGCGATGCTCTTCTCCCATTTCGACGCGGAGATCGACGGGCTGGGAAAACGGATGGGGCTGGCGACGCCCACGCTCTGCAGATATCTCCAGGGGCTGATGTGTTTCGACGGAACGTTCACGGCGTCCGAGTTCGCGAAGATCGTGGGCATCCAGCCGAAAAGTTCCCGGAAGGTCATGAACATGCTCCTTGAGGCCGGACTCGTCCGGGAGTGCGGTGTGCTTTCCTACGCGGGAAGGGGGCGGCCGCAGCGGCTCTACCGGGCGACGGAGGATGCGTTCCGGTTCCATTCCCGCACGCTGACCGGGGGAGGAGGGGATGTGGAGGAGCGAAGCAGGGTGTAAGCAAGGTTGTGCAGTCCGTCATCCGCGGTGCAGTGCAGTCTGTAGCGCAGCGTCGTCCGTAGTCGCGGCATTCTTCTTCTCAGAGACGAACAGACAGCGAGGAAGGAGAGGCTTCATGAACAGAAACGGATATCGGTTTTTTGCGCTGGCACTCGTTTTCGTGCTGTCCCTGGCAATCCTCGGCGCGGGGGCTCCCGCGAAGGCCGCCGAGTATACCTGGAGTTTCGCCCAACCCTGGACCCGCCCGCTGACCGATGCGTCGTTCACGAAGTTCTGCGACCGCGTGAAGGAATATTCGGGCGGCCGCATCGAGGTCCGCTTTTTCCCGAGCGGACAGCTCGGCAGCCACGACGAGAATTTCCACGCCATGCAGGAGGGGAGCCTCGAAATCGGCGTCTTCTCCCCCTATCCGACGCTCGTTCCCGGCGGGTGCGTTCCCAACATGACCTGGATCATCGTGAACTGGAACGAAATGCGCCTTGCCTACCGGCAACCCGACGGCATTCTCTACCGCGTCATGAAGGACGCCTTCGAGGACGTGGACGGGCACCTGCTCTTCGCCTGCTCCCAGGGTGCCTATGGCCTGGGCAACAACAAGCGTCCCCTGCGGACTCCCGACGACCTCAAGAACCTGAAGCTCCGGGTCTCCGCCTCTCCCGGCGGCGTGAAGACGCTGACGAACATGGGCAGGGGCAGAGGCGTCATGCTCGAGACGATTCCCTGGGGCGAACTGTACAACGCCCTTTCCCGGGGCGTCGTGGACGGATGCTGGACCATGTGGGCCTCTCTCGTGGAAGAGCGTCACTGCGAGGTGCTGAAGCACTATTCTGATCTCAATTTCATCTGGGACAGCACTTATGTGGTCATGAACAAGGAACTCTGGGACAGTCTGCCCGACGATCTCAAGGCGGCCGTCACGAAGGCCTCGCTCGAGACGGAGGCGGAGCTGCTCGCCGTCCAGGAGAAAGCCGAAAAGGACTTCGTGGAGAAGCTCAAGGGGCGCAAGGATTTCACCATCACCTGGCTGACCCCGGAGGAGCGGGACGCCTTCCGCGAGGCCTCGGATATGGGGCCCATGTGGGAGGAGCTGTGCGGCAAATGGCTCGAGGAACGGTATCCGGGGCAGAACATGGTGAAGGTCATCCCCGCGGAACTCGAGAAGATCCACAAGGAAGTGACCGCCAAGGGAGCGACGCAGTAACCCGGCTCGCGAACGAAGGGGGCGCGCTCCTGCGCGCCCCCTTCCGCTGAAAAGGAGGGAATGGCTTGCCCTGTATCGCCGCGATCCTCAAGGCCATCGAGAAGATCGAGAACTTCCTCTGCTACACCGGGCTGCTGGGGATCACCTACCTGACGTTCGTCCTGGTCGTCAACCGCTATCTCATCCACTGGGAGGTCATGTGGCTCGGCGACTTCACGCAATATCTGTTCGTCTTCATGGCCCTCTGTGCCATCGCGTTCACCACCCGGGAGGACGGGCACACCTCCGTGGACATCCTGAGCCAGGTGTTTCTCTCGGGAAAACCGAGGGCGCTGCGGGCCTACAAGACCGTCATTCACGCGCTCACGCTCGTCACGCTCTGTCTCTTCCACGGTCCCGTGCTGCAGTTCGCGACGAGGGCGATGAAGCGCCCGTCCTACGGAACGATGGTTCCCTGGTTCAACACCTCCTGGCTCATCGTGACCTGCTATGTCATGCTGGTTTTGTGCATTCTCCACACGGCGGTGAGCCTGGTGGGACAGATTCCCCTTTTCGCCGGGCGAAAGGAGGCGGAGTGATATGGAAGCCTCTCTGGTCGCCCTCGTCACGCTCTTCGTCGGCATGGCCGTCGGCATGCCCCTCTGCTGGCTCTTCATCGCCAGCTCCATCGCGGGACTGCTGACGTCGGGTTCGTCGATCACCTTTCTGGCGGGAACCTTCTACCACGCGGTGGACAACAACGTCCTGATGGCCGTGGCCTTCTTCATCTTCGCCGGAAGCCTGCTCTCCGAGGCGGGGCTTGCGGACCGGATCGTGCGTTTCTCCTACGCGCTGGTGGGGCGCCTCCGGGGGGGTATGGAGGCGGTCGGCATCGTCTCCACGCTCTTTCTCGGGGCACTCACGGGCTCCTCGATCCCCTGCATTTCCGCGCTCATTCCCCTGCTGGTTCCCCGGCTCGAACGGTACGGATACGAGAAACGCTATACCGCCGCGGTGATCTGCTCCTGCTGTTTCCTGGGGTATCTCATTCCCCCGAGCGTGCCTGCGCTGCTCTACTGTCTCATCGCCCAGCAGTCGGTCTCCGCCATGTTCCTGGCGACGGTCATTCCGGGGCTCCTGATCGCCGGAGGCTACGCGATCCTGAACTACGTCATCTGTCCCCGGTACATGAACCAGGCGCTGGTCCGGGAAACGCTCACCGTGTCAGCCACCTTTTCCGGGGCCGTGAAGGAGCTGGGCAGGTCCACCTGGGTTGCGCTTCCCGCGCTGGGATGTCCGGCGCTCATCATGGTGGGCATCTACGGCGGCATCTGCACGCCCAACGAGGCGGGGGCCATCGCCGCCGTGTACTGCATGGTCATTGGCTACTTCGTCTACCGGGACCTGACCCTCGAAGGGACCCGGCGGGCGCTCCACAGCTCCATCCTCTCCATCGGCGTCGTTCTCGTCCTCATCGCCACGGGAACCGTCTTCGGACGCTACCTCATCAAGATCGGGGTCGCCCAGATGGTGGCCAACTACGCCATGACCCTGTTCCACACCAAGGGCATGATCCTCCTGTCGATGAACGTGGTCCTGCTCGTCCTCGGCATGTTCATCGACGGCACGCCGATCCTCGTGCTGGCGGTGCCGCTCTTTCTTCCCCTCATGCAGGATCTGGGGGTCAACCTCGTGCATCTCGGCTCCATCGTCATCCTGAACATCGGGCTGGGGGTCATCACCCCGCCCTTCGCCATGTCCCTCTTCGTCGGCACCCGCCTCTCGGGGTGCACTTACATGGAGCTGGCGAAGATCGTCCTGGTGTTCTTCTTTCTCGTCGGCATTCCCGTGTTGCTGCTGACGACCTACATCCCGGCGCTTTCCTGCTGGCTCCCCACGCTCGTGCTGGGGCCGGAGGTCGTCGGACCGTGGTAAGATACCGCAGACAAGGAGCGCGAACGACCCTATGAAAATGGACCTTGCGATACGAAACGGTTTTCTCTTCGACGGCACGGGAAATCCCGCCGTGAAGGCGGACATGGGCATTGCGGACGGACGCATCGTCCGGATCGGACGGATCGACGGAACGGAGGCGGGGCGGACGCTCGACGCCTCGGGGCTCGCGGTCTGTCCCGGGTTCGTGGACATGCACAACCACGGGGACAACGGAATTCTGGCCTTCCCTTCCGCGGACAGCCACATCATGCAGGGGGTCACGACCTCGGTCACGGGGAACTGCGGCGAGTCCATGGCCCCCCTCGACGACGGGACCATCGAGCTGGCCCGACGCTATGTTGCTCCCTTCGTGCCTCCCTGCGAGGCGGTCGACTGGAGCTGGAGGACCAGCGGAGAATACATGAGGGCCGTCGCCGCCGTCGGAACGGCCCAGAACCTCGCCTTTCTCGTCGGGCAGGGAACGATCCGCATCGCCGCCAAGGGATTTGCCTCCTCCCGGGCGAGCGCCGCAGAGATGGCGCACATGAAGGCCCTGTTGCGGGAGGCTCTCGCCGACGGCTGTTTCGGCCTTTCGAGCGGCCTGATCTACCCGCCCGGGAGCTTCACCGGGACGGAGGAACTTCTCGAACTTGCCGGGGAACTCGCTCCGGCGGGCGCGCTCTACGCGACCCATCTGCGCAACGAGGGAAACTACCTTGCCGAATCGATGGAGGAAGCCCTCGAACTCGGCAGACGATGGAACATCCCCGTGCAGCTCTCCCACCACAAGGCGCTCGGGCGCCCCAACTGGGGCAAGGTCCGCCACACCCTGCGCATGATGGAGGAGGCCCGCGCCGAGGGCATCGACGTGTGCTGCGACGCCTATCCCTACACGGCCGCGTCCACCACCGTGACGTCCCTGCTGCCTCCCTTCGCGCTCGAAGGGGGCGTGGAGGAGACGCTGCAACGCCTCCGGGAACCGGAAGCGCGCCGCCGGATGGCCGAGGAGATCCGCAGGAAGGGATGTCAGTGGGAGAACTGGATCGCCGACGCGGGACTCGAGAACATCGTTCTGAGCGAGTGCTCCCTCCGCCCCGAGGTGGAGGGAAAGACCCTGCGGGAGATCGTCGGAACGCACGCTGCCGGGGCGGACCCTCTCGACGGCCTCTTCGACTTTCTCGCGGAGGTCCGGTGCCTGGCGAAGATGGTCATCTTCGCCATCGACGAGGAGGACATGAAGGCGGTGCTCGCCCATCCTCTCTCCTGCATCGCCTCCGACGCGTGGGTGTCCGCTCCGTCCGCGGGAGGCAGGCCGCACCCCAGGGGCTACGGAACCTTTCCGCGCTTCCTGCGCCGGTACGTGCTCGACGGGAAGCTCATGACGCTCCAGGAGGGCATCCGGAAGATCACCTCCATGCCCGCGTTCCGGCTGGGGCTGCAGGACCGGGGGCTGCTGCGCGAGGGATTCCGGGCGGACGTCACGCTCTTCGATCCGTACAGAATCTGCGACCATGCGACATTCACCGATCCGCACCGCTTTCCCGAGGGCATTCCCTGGGTGATCGTCAACGGTGCCGTGGTGGTGGAGGAGGGACGGCTCACGGGCAGACTGCCCGGCATGATCCTCCGCAGGGCGTAACGGAAAGAACCGGAAAGTGTCCCCGATGCGGCGGAGACGACAGGGCCGGGAAACTGCCGATGGGGAACCGTCGGCAGCTTTTCGGTATGGTATCGTCGTGGCGGAGGGAACTCTCCGCGGCGGGGGCAAATGCCCGAGTCCGCCGGTGCGGACGCCCCGGGGGTTCGACAGCGGACCCTTTTGAACATCCGGACAGCGCAAAACCCTGAACGAGACGGGGAACGACGATGACTCCGAAAGAAACGGGCTCGACGGAACGACACGGCGAAACGGAGAAGACGGCTCCTCCGGGGCGGGCGCGGGAGAGTGCGCCGCCGGGTGTGGAGGCGGTGCGACGGGGAGAACGAAGCAGCAGGCGATGCGGACGGACAATGACGGCCTGTGAGGCGGCGTCGGACACCCGGGTGGAGTGCGCCTGCGGTGCCGGAAATGCGGACGGAACGGGGCCGTCCGGGTCGGCATCCCGGGATTTCCGGGATGCCGCCGGAAGTGGCGCCGGGATGTCTTCGGGCGGTCCTTCCGGCGAGGCCGGCCTTCCGTTTTTCGAGGGATGCGACCCCGCCTGCCTCGGATGCCTCGCGGGGCGGCTTTCTTCCGCCGCGTTGGAGGAGCGCAAGGTCGCCCGGGCGCGCCGGGCTCTCGCTCCCTGGGCGGAACGCCTGGCCCCGCTGGTGACGGTCCCGCCGGAGCGACAGCTCGCCTACCGCGACCGGGTTGCCCTTGCGGCGCGCCACGACCCCGCGGCGGGGTGGCGCTTCGGCATGGAGGGAACCGCCGACCGTCGCGCCGTACATCTGCGGGACGGCGCGAGCCGCGCACGCCCTTTCGTCTCGTTGATGGACTGCCCGCTCCATTCCCTCCGGGCAAGGGAGATGCTGCGTCTCCTCGGCGACGCCCTCTCCGCCGCGGACCCCGGAGGAGCGCTGCCTCTGGCCGTTGTCGTCCTCTCGGGGAGGCAGGCCACGCTTGTGCTCAAGAGCGCCCGCGATCCCGGCGACGCGGCTCTGGGGCTTCCGCGGCTCCTGGATTCTCTCGCGGCGGCGGGCGGAGAGGGGCTCTGGCTGCATCTGCATCCCGCGGCGGGGGTGCGCCTTTTCGCCAGGAACGGGTGGCGCCTCCTCTGGGGAACGCCCCGCTCCAGGGACGAGCGGGGGCTGCTCTACGGCCCGACGGCCTTCGCCCAGCTTCTTCCGGAGCTGCACGACACGTCCCTCGCGGCGGCGGCGGATTTTCTCCGTCCCGCTCCCGGGGACCGCGTGGCGGACCTCTACTGTGGCATCGGGGCGAGCCTCGCCCTGTGGCGTGCCCGGGGCGCCGAAGCCCTCGGCGTGGAGACCTCCCGAGAGGCCCTCGACTGCGCCGCCAGGAACGCCCCGGGGACCACGCTTTTGCGCGGAACCTGCCTGGCGCGTCTTCCCCAGATTCGTCCGTGGCTGGAGGAGATGCCTCCCGACCGGCGCTTCGTCTACGCAAATCCCCCTCGGTCCGGCCTCGAGCCGGGTCTTGCGGAGGGGCTCGCCGCCTGCCGTCCCCGGCGCGTGGCGTACCTGGCATGCAGTCCCGGCACGCTCGCCCGGGACCTGCGCTTTTTCGAGGCGCTGGGTTTCGGCGTGGCGCGCCTTCTTCCCTACGACTTCTTTCCCCGCACCGACGCCGTGGAGGTGCTGGCCCTGCTGGAACGCTGAGGACACACCGTCCCCTGCGCCTTTTCGCCTCCGTACCGCTGTGCCTTCGTTCCTCTCGCAGCGGATCGCGACAACCCTCGATGATTGTCGGGGTTCCGTCAGTGCCTTTCTCTCCCTCTCTCGATTTCTGCCCTTCCCGTCTTCGTCGCCGGATGCCATGGGGGAGCGCGTTCCCCGTCGCCGAGGCCGGGAAGGCGCTCTTCGGACGTGGCGGGCTTATTGGTGTTCCGTGTTGTCCCGCCGTGTCGTTTCGCTCTTTTGCCTTGTGGAGCCGGACTTTTCGGAATATGATGAATCGTTGTTCTCAAACGTCATTTTCGTGGAGGAGCGGTGACGATGAATCTGAGCAAAGGGATTTTGAGGCGAAGGGTCTGCATTCCGGTGCTGCTTTGCTCCATCCTTTTCCTGGGGGGCGGGTGCGGCGGTTCCGGCGACGACGCGGCCTTCTCCATGCGGGAGGCCGCGCGCTACGCCCGGGAGCTTCTCGGGGCCTACGCGTCGCCCTCCGTCTCGGTGGCGCTCGTGGAGGACGGATCGATCGTGTGGGCCCGGGCGTTCGGCACGATCGACAGGCGGAGCGGCGCGGTTCCGACCCCCGAGACGTTGTTCGGCATCGGTTCGACGAGCAAGGTGATCGCCACGACCGCGGCGATGATTCTCGTCGACCGGGGGCTTGTCTCGCTCGACGTGCCCCTTGCGGCGTACGTGAGCGGTTTTTCGATGCAGTCCCCCGAGGCGGCGGACGTCACCGTCCGGATGCTGCTGAACCACTCGTCGGGCTTTCCGGGCACCGACTACAGAAAGTCCGTGCTGACGACCCGCTGGGACCGGTACGCGGACGGCGTTCTCGAAACGCTGCGGTCGAGCCACCTCAAGCACGCTCCCGGTGCGATGAACATCTATTGCAACGACGGATTCACTCTCGTGGAAAAGCTCGTGTCCTCCGTGACCGGAAAGGATTACGCCACGTTCGTGCAGGAGGATATCTTCACCCCCCTCGGCATGACCCACAGCCGCTATCCGACGGCCCCCTTCGCCGGAGGAAGCTACGCGCCGGATTTCTACAGCGACGGTTCGCCGAAGCCCCAGGAGTACAACAACACCTTCGCGAGCGGCGGCCTTTACACGACGCCCTCCGATCTCTGCCGTTTTCTGGCGATGTTCGCGGGCGGCGGGGAACTCCAGGGCGCAAGGGTGCTCTCGGAGGCCTCCGTCCGGGCCATGGGGGAGGAGCAGACGGTGGGAAAGTTCCGGATCGGCGTGACGAAGGGCGCTCGCTACGGGCTCGGCTGGGACACCGTGGGGCAGCCCGGCATCGAACTCGCGGAGCGGACGGCCTGGGCGAAGAACGGCGAGACGGGGGTCTACGGCTCCTGCGTGATCGTGATTCCGGATCTGAAGCTCGGCGTGGCCGTCACGGGAGTCTCGGGCATCAAGTCCAACCAGGCGACGGCCCTCGCGGAGCGCGTGCTCCTGGCGGCGCTCGTCGAGCGCGGCCTTCTCTCCGAAATGCCCGCGACGCTGTCCGAGGCGCCGAAGATGCGGGCACCGGCCCCGGATCTCGCGGCGTACCTTCCGGGCTTCTATGCCTCGACGGGAGGACTTCTGCGGATGGAGCAGGACGCGTCGGGAAGGCTCTCGATCCTCGCTCGGTCCGATGGAGCCTGGACGCCCTATCTCCAGGGTCTCGCGTACCGGGCGAACGGGTATTTCTCCTCCGACGACGATCCGAACACGGAGTTTGCCTTCGCCGAAGGGCGAGGCATGAGATACGCGGTGAACCGGGGGGCGAGTGTCTCGCGGTTGTACCAGGACGAGGCGCCGATGGTGCAGAAGATCGAGCCCGGGGCGCCCCTGAGCGCGGCCTGGACGGGCCGCCTCTCCCGGACGTGGCTCCTCGTCAACATGCCGCACACCTTCTACACTCTCGATGCGAGCTGGTATCCGTGTCTTGCCCTCGAAGCCCTGCCGGAGCTGCCGGGAGCACTCTTCGTGAAACCCCAGTCGAAGGAGCAGTACTTTCTCGTGCGGCCCGAAAGCGACACCTTCGCCGCCATGGGCGTCACGATTCCGGGAGGAGGCGGGCGCGACCAGAACGAACTCGTCGTCACGGAGGTCGACGGCGAGGAGTGGATGCGCTTCGGGAGCTGTCGGTTCCGCCCCCTCGAAACCGTTCCGGTGCTGTCCGCCGACATCGCCCGGGACGTGACGGTCGGGGCGTCCGGCGATGGCGAGTGGCTGCGCCTCGATCCCGCAAGCACCGGAGCGACGTTGACCGTCACGCCCCGGGCGGGAGAGGGGCGCTGGATGCTCTTCGACACGGCCTTCGCGTGCGTCGCGGACAGCGACGCCCGGGGAACGGGGCCGTTTCCGGCGGCTCCCCGGGGAGGCTACTTGCATTTGATGGGAGATTCGGGGGCGCGCTTCGCGGTGATCCTCGCCGCGCCGGAGGAGTGATCCGGAGGTGGTTGGTGCGTGTCAGTGCGTGCCGTCTCCGGCCTCCGCCGAGATCCCGAAAAACAGACAGTAGAGTGCCGGCACGAGCAGCAGCGTCAGGAACGTCCCGGCGAACAGTCCGCCCATGATGGTTGCCGCCATGGCCGAGAAGAACGCATCGGTGATGAGGGGAGTCATTCCGAGAATGGTGGTTCCTGCGGCCATGGTGACGGGGCGCAGCCGGCTCACCGAGGAGTCGAGAACGGCCAGATAGGGCTCCTTTCCGTCTTTTAACTCCAGCTCGATCTGGTCGATGAGGACGATGGCGTTCTTGATGAGCATTCCGGACAGGCCGAGAAAACCCAGAATGGCCATGAAGCCGAAAGGCTGCCCGGTGAGCAGAAAGGCGGCGGTCACGCCGATGAGCGACAGGGGGACGGTAAGAAACACCACTGCGGTCCTTTTGACGGAGTTGAAGAGAAACAGGACGAGGAGAAACATGCCCACCATGCAGAGGGGAAACGACCCTTTCAGCGGCGCCACGGCTTCCTCGGAATCGGAGAACTCGCCGTCCCATTCCAGCGAGTAGCCCGTCGGGAGGGGAATGGCTTCCATGTCATCCTTCACCTCCCGGCGGAGCGTGCCCGCGAGCCCCGTCACGGGGTTGCACTGCACGGTCACCGCTTTCTGCCTGTTGTACCTCCGCACCAGAGGATCCTCCCATCGGATGTCCACGTCGGAGATCACCTGAAGCACGGGAAGATACCGCCCCGCCGCAGCGCTCCATACCTGGACGTCCTCCAGATTCTCCGCCGAGGCTCTTTCCTCCGGTACGGGGCGGGCGACGATGGGAATCAGCGTCTCGCCCTCCCGGAAAAGTCCGACCGTCGCTCCGTTGAAGTTGAACTGCAATGCCCGGGAGAGATCCTGTCGGGTCACTCCCACCCGCTGTGCCGGGCTTTCGGCGAAGAGCGGGCGGAACACTCTCTGCTCGTGTCTCCAGTCCGTCCGGATGTCTCTGGCGTTCGGGTTCTTCTTCAGGACGGCCATTCCCATCTCTCCGAGTTCCTTGAGCCTTTCCGTGTCCGGACCACGGAATCTGGCCTCCACGGTGTATTCATTCGACGGACCCGCGATGATCCTGGAGCAGTTCACCTGCGTGTCGGGAAGGGTGTCCCGCACGTACTTCTCCACCGCATAGATCGTTTCGTCGATGAGGTGGTAGTCCTCCACCTCCACGAGGATCTGGCCGTAACTCGAATTCGGGGTCTCGTAATTGTAGTTGAGGATGAAGCGGAGCGTCCCTTCTCCCACGAAGGACGAAACGTTCTTCACTCCCGTCATTTCCATGATGTGCCGTTCGAGTGTCTCCAGCGAGGCGGAGGTGTGTTCGATCCTGGTCCCCTGGGGGCGCCAGGTGCTCACGTAGAAATATCTCTGTGTGGAAGGGGGAAAGAGGTTCTGGGGAACCCGGGTGAACCCGAACGCCGACACGCAGAGAAGGGCCAGCGAGACGGCGACGACGATCCCTTTGTGTTTCAGGCACGTATGGACCACGTTCCGGTACGCGGCGTACATGGGACTGCCGTAGGGATCCCCGTTCTCCGGTGTCGCGGGTGCATGCAGAAAATCGACGCAGAGAAGAGGGGTGATGACCACCGCCAGAATCCAGCTGCAGGACAGGGAGAGCGCCATGACATGGAAAAGGGAGCGGGTTAATTCCCCCACTTGCCCCTGCGCGTAGCCGATGGCGGCGAAGGCCAGAATGGCCACGGCCGTAGCGCCGAGAAGCGGCCATTGCGTGTCCCGGACGACGTCGGAGGCCACCTGCTTTCTGTCCAGCCCTCTGGAGACGCCGATGAGAAAGCCGTCGGCCACCACGATGGCGTTGTCCACGAGCATTCCGAGGGCGAGAATGAGAGCCCCGAGAGAGACCTTCTGCAGGTCGATGTGCATCAGATACATGCCGATGAAGGTCATCAAAATGTTCAATACCAGCACGAAGCCGATGAGGAGGCCGCTTCGTCGTCCCATGAAGAGCATGAGGAGCCCGATGACGATCCCCACGGATTCGGCGAGGTTTATCACAAAGGTGTTCACCGACTCGGTGACGATGTCGCTCTGGTAGTACATCGGCGTCAGTTCCATTCCGAGAGGACGCACCGGTTCGAGCTCGGCGATTCGCCTGCTCACGTCCTGTCCCATCGTCACCACATTGCCTCCGTCCACGGTGGAGATTCCCATTCCGACGGCGGGGCGGCCGTTGAAGCGCATGAGTCTCGCCGGAGGTTCGGCGTAACCGCGGGAGATCGTGGCCACGTCGCCCAGCCGGACGAGCCCCTGGGCGCCGCCGACGAGCAGGTCGGCAATGGCGTTTTCACTGACGAAATCTCCCGTGGGCGTCACGCGGAGATATTTCTCCCCCACGTTCACGTTGCCGCTGTCCTCCACCAGATTCTGAGAGGCCAGGGTCCGGCGGACGGCATCCGGAGAAAGTCCCATCTCCGCCATCCGCGCCCTTTTGAATTCCACGTAGACCACATCCTGCAGCGTTCCCCACAGATCGATCCTCGCCACGTAGCGGCACAGAAGGAGTTCTCTTTTCAGTTCCCGGGCGTACTCGCGGAGCTGTGACGGGGAATACCCCTCGCCGGTGAGGGCGAAAAACACGCCGTACACGTCGCTGAAATCGTCGTTCACCACGGATGGCCCCGATCCCGGAGGAAGGCGTTTCGCGGCGTCGTTCACTTTTCTGCGGAGTTCGTCCCACACCTGCTGCAGGGCCTCTCCGTCGTAGGAGTCCTTCATGTCCACGTAGACGAGGGACACTCCCTCCTGGGAGATGGAGTAGATCTTCTTGACCTGCCCCATGGCCTGTATCGCCTCTTCGACCACGTCCGTGACCTCCTGCTCCACTTCGGAAGGGGCGGCCCCGGGATATGGTGTCACCACGAGGGCGGTTTTGATTGTGAAATTGGGGTCTTCCAGGCGTCCCATGTTCCAGTAGGCGATGCCTCCGGCCACCACCAGCAGGAAGAGCAGAATATACATGCACGTGCTTTTTCTCAGCGCGAAATTCGCCGGGTTCATGACTATCGTCCTCGATTTTCTCTTGGTTGTATTGAAAGGGGCATTCCTATTTCGACGTCAGGGGCCTGATCCTCATGCCCTCGACAACAAAGGCCGCACCTGCCGCGACGAATTGCTCTCCACCGGACAATCCCTCGAGAACGCGGATTCGTCCTCCTCCGGCGACACCGCCCGTCCGGACATGCCTGCGCGTCGCCGTGGACGTGGCGGGATCGAAGATCCACACCGCGGTTTCTCCGTTTCCATGGGCAACGAGGGCTCCCTCGGGCACGGTGATCTCCGCATTTTCTCCCTTCCGGCCGCTCCAGAAGAGCTGGCCCGTCATGCCCGGGAGGATTTTCGCGCCGTCGGGAGCGGGAAGGCGGAACGTCACGGAATAGGTTCTCGTGAGCGGATCGGGAGCGGTGCTCCACTCTTTCAGAAAAACCTGAAAGCGGCGTCCGGGCAGAGGCGTGAACTCCACGGAGGCCGTTTCTCCCGGAACCAGAGGTTTGTGGGCGATCTCGTTCTCGGGGACGTTCGTCAGCACTTCGAGATCCGAGAGATCGAACATGGTCATGACCACGCTCCCCGCAGCCACCACCTGGTGATTTTCCACCAGCTTCGCCGCCACGATTCCATTGAAGGGGGCGCGGAGTTTCGTGTCCTCGAGCTGATGCCTGGCGATGGCGAGCTGGGCCCGGATATTTTTCACCGAAGCGGCCGACGAATCATGGGCGCTCTTCGCGGCATCGAACGACGCCTGCGAAATGACCTTTTCCGCCAGCAGAGACGTTGCCCGTTCGAAGTCGAGCCGCGCCTTTTCCAGCCCTGCCAGCGCTCCGGAAAGCTGGGCCTCCAGGACGGTGATGTTGTCCCGAAAATCCCTGGGATCGATTTCGAGAAGGACATCTCCCTGCTTGACCTCGTTTCCCGGCTGTACGCGGACCTGTACGAGAGGTCCCGAAACCCTGAAGGAGAGAGGGGCCTCCCGGGAAGCTCCCGTCGTGACCGGATAGGCCCGTGCCTCCGTCTCGCCGGAAATGCCCACTTCCTCCAGCAAAACCGGCTTCGGTTCGTCGAAAAGAGCGCGCACTTTTCCGTCGCGTCCGCCGTCCGTTTCCTTCGTCGCGGCCTTCCACGCGAGTCCGCCTCCCGCAGCGAGAAGCAGGGAGAGACACACCGCAGCAAACAAGACTTTCTTTTTCACGCACCATCGCTCCTTTGGGGATTTTCACAGGGAAGGCCGAACAAACACAGCGTCTGCCGGACGAGGACATGTTCCATTTTCTCGAGGTACTCCGTCGCATAGCGTTCCCTATGGAGAAATTCCGTGACCGTGTTCATGTAGTCCGCGTGGAAGAAAACGGGCGCGGCGAGGATGAGAAAGTGGAGGAAATACGTTGCTTCCTCCATGCCGGGGCAAATGTGTCGGAAGATCAGCCGTCCTATCTCCAGAAACGGGGTCAGAAGTTCCCGGACGAGAAAGCTTCGCAGGTCGCTTTTTTCCCGCAGCACCTGGAAAACGACGCGGCTGTACCACGACGGCTGATCATTCCTGAAAAAAGAATGCATCATGGAACGCACCAGGGTCCGGACCATCTCCGCTTGTTCCTGCGGCGTCCGGGCGGAGTCAAGAACTCCCCGGAGGCTGTCATTCCCGAAATCCGCGGAAATTTCGGGAATGATTTTTTCCCGTATGTCCCGCGTCGCTTCCATCAAAACGGCCTTGAAGAGATTTTCCTTGCTGCCGAAGTGATAGTGGATGCTCCCGATATTCTCCCCCGAGCCCTGCGCGACGGCGCGGATGGACACGCCGGGAAAGCCTCTTTCCGCCGCCAGCTCCCCCGCGGCCTGGATCAGCGCGTGCCTCGTCTGTGTGCTCCGCGAATAGGTGACCAAAAGAACCCTCCTCCGTGGCGGCTGTTTCTGACGGCCCGCCGACGGACATAGTTTAGTCGTTCGACCAATTTTAGTCAAGAGAATAAAATTCAAGCGTGACCGGGCAAGGAGAACGTCATCCCTGAAACGGGACAGGGAAACGGTCATCTGTCATTTTCTACGGATGATGAGGAGCGATGTTTTCTTGAGCCTGAAGGAAGTGAAAAAAGCGGCGGTGCCGGACAGGGTTGTGAAAGAGGAGATGACGGTGGTGAAAGGGACGGTTCGTCGCCCCGGCGCGCAACGCAAAGGCAACTCCGCGCTGGAGCCGCCTCCGCCGGGGAACGCTTCCCCGTTGCGCCTCTCCGGTCAGAAGCGGCTCTTTCTGGTCACCCACCAGGGGGCCATGCTGGTGTCCTCGTGGCTTCTGCCGAAGAGTTCCCAGAGGGTGGCGTAGGCATTGTTGAGACGGCTCAGAAAGGTGAAGAAGGGCATGAGCGGCAGGAAGGGAAAGAGCGTCATGTCCTGTCTCGGGCGCTCCGAGAGGAGGGCCGTGAAGGTGAGGAAGAACACCGTGGTGATCGCCAGGTAGAAGAGGTAGATCACGCCCAGGATGCTCAGAGCGGCTCGGGCGGGCAGGGCGAAGAGGAGCCACGCGGTATAGCCCAGGATGAGCAGGGGCATGACGATCTGGAAGAGGAGCCCCGTCCAGAGCATGGAGAGGAAGTTCCGCCATCCCACGAGGCGCGGGGAGAAAGAGAGGGCGTGCTTGCGGAAGTACAGGTACGACAGGTCCCCGTCCCACCGCAGGCGCTGGCGGAGATACCCCCCGAGCGAGTCCGGCACGTCCGTGAAGCCCATGGCCTCGGGATCGAAGACGATGGTGAAGCGCCTGCCGTAGCGCCCCAGGTAGTTCTTGATCCGCAGGGTGATGTCCAGATCCTCCGCGGTGCCCGTGTCCCAGCCGAGAATGAGCCGGAGGACGCTTTTGCGGAAGATGCCGAAGGCGCCGGAGATGTTGTTCACGATGCCCCAGGCGGAGAGCCCCGTCTTGCTCGCCTGGATGGAGAGAAAGTATTCGATGGCCTGCATGCGGGTGACGAGGTTCTCCTTCGCATTGCGCACCCGGAGACATCCCGACACGGCCGCCGTGTCGGGGTCCGCGAAGTGCCGGGTGGCGCGCTCCACCATGTCGTTGTCGAAGGAGGTGTCCCCGTCGAGGGCCATGACGATCTCGCCGTCGGCGAAGTTGAGGGCCGTGTTCAGGGCGGAGACGCGCCCGCCCCGCTGCCACTTGGGAATGACCTCGATGCTCCGCCGTGGCAGGGCCCGCACGGTGCCGATCATGGAGCGGGCCGCCTCGTAGGTGGCGGCGTTCCGGCTCGCTCCGTCCACCACGGGAAGGATCTGGATGCGTCCGGGATAGAGCTGCTCCGCCAGGGAGCGGATGGTGGCGCGCACCGCCTCTCCCTCGCTGTAGCAGGTGACGATGCACGACACGGAGGGGAAGTAGCCGCTCCGGAAGGGTGCCTCGTTCATGCGCGTCAAGGCCCACCGGAGCGTTCCCAGGAGCACCATCAGGTACACGGGCAGCTCGAGAAAGAAGACGAAGGGCACGAAGGAGAAGAACAGCTCCCAGGTGCGCAAGGAGAAGGGATCCTCCAGCAGAAGGCTCAGAACGCGAAAGACCTCCTCGGGCAGGGGGAGCATCATTCCTCCAGGTTTCCCGAAAGACGGGCCAGCAGCAGGGAGGCGTTTTCGTCGGGGAACAGGTCCTCCGGGGCGACGAGGACGGTCATGCGAAAATCGAACGTCACCGGTGCGCGCCCTTCCTCGAGCGTTTCGTCGGGGGTGACGAGCCCGCGCACGGCCTCCAGGCGGGAGGCGAGGATGCGTGCCCCCTCCCGGTCCGTCCGGGGCAGGAGCAGCCAGACGATGCCCAGGGAGGTTCGGGTGGTCACGTCGGTGGTGCGCACCATGTTCCGAAGCCGTTCCGCCACGGCCTCCACGAGCTGTTTCGTCCGGTGCCGCCCCAGTGCGTCCGTGATCTCCGGAAGATTGGCAAAGCGCAGCCCGAGAAGAGAGAAGGTGATGTCCGGATAGCGCCTGGTGAGGGCCATCTGCCAGTCCAAAAGCTGCAGGAAATAGGCGGGAACCACGTAGTTGAACTGGTCGAGCAGCTCGTACACGTCCTCCAGCGTGCCGATGCGTGCCGAGGTGCGTCCTTTCTCCGAAAGGGAGTAGCCCGTGACATGTCGCACCACGAGATCCTCCGGAACGGTGCGGGTCTCGCAGCGGAAGCATGCGGCGGTCACCGCGGGCTCCACGAACTGGTGTCCGCAGGTGTTGCAGAGATGGCTTTCCAGGGGGTGGTCGTAGTCGGAGCCGAGATGGCGCAGCCGGGTGCCGCAAAAAGGGCACTGGAGCGTGTTCTCCCGGAGAAACTCCCTCTGGGGCGCCACGCGGCCGCAGGTGAAGCAGTGGATGAACCGGGTGGCGACGATGTCCAGGGAACCGCACTCGGGACAGAGGTCCACGTAGTTCAGGTGGGAGCCCTCGCAGCGCGGACAGAGGCGAATGCGGTCCACCAGCGTCCCCCGGGAGAGCAGACGTCGTTCCGAGAGCGTCTGGAGCCAGCGGATCGCCTCGTCGCCGGGCCCCGAAAGAATCTCCGCGAGAGGAAAGCTGTACACCCCCGGCGAGAAGGGCATCCGAAGAGGAAGCAGCTCCCTGCCGGGGCGGGTGTGGAGGTATGCCAGGAGACGGTAGTCCGGTTCCTCCAGCAGCGTCTCCCGGTTGAGTTCCTTCAGGCGGGTGAGAATCTCCCCCGCCCGGGTCTCCGCCTCCTCCAGGGAGTCCACCCGTCCGTCCGCGAGCGCCTCCGAGAAGGGATCCAGGGATGCCGCGGCGAAGAGGGGCTTCACGAACCCCAGGGGGTGCGACCGCAGGGCTGCGGCGAAACGGCGCGTCCGCTCGGGGGCGCCGCTGCCGTCCAGCAGAAAGAGATCCCCCTCCTCGAAGGCATCTCCGGGGATGTCCGGAGTCTCCAGATCACGCAGGGTCATGCCGGGAACGGGGGAGAAATGGGCTCTTCCGCCCCGGAGAAAGCGGATGCAGGTGAGATGGGACACGGGCGTTCCTCCTCTCGCAATGGAATGCGACAAACCTCCGGACGGGCGCTTCCGGGACATCGCCTTTTTGCGCGTTCTCGGGGCGAGTCCTTGCGGAAGCGCTTTTTTCTGGGCGAAACCATCCGCATGCGTACTCCGGAAAAGCGTATGCGCAAGTCCTTCGGGCTTCCAGGGTGGGATCAGGGCAAAAAGCGCAGGCCCCAGTAGACCGTCACGGGCAGGCCGGAGATGCGGAACTGCTCCGGAACCGGGGCCAGAGGGCGCAGGCGCAGGGGCACGGTGGCGCGGTTCTCCGAGAGAGGCCGCATCAGAAAGGCCGGAAGAGGGGCGGCCAGCAGCGGGCGTTCGAGGAGCGTCACCTCCACCGAGGCGCCTCCGGGAAAGCGCACCCGGGCCGTGCCGCTGCGTCCGAGGGAATCCACGTCCTTGGGATCGAGAAAGGCCAGGATTTCCAGTCTGTCCGGGTCCACCAGGGTCACCAGGGGGGCTCCCCGTTGCACCGTTTCTCCGGGCGCGGCGTGCACCTCCGAGACGATACCAGGAAAGGGGCTTCGCACCACCAGCGTCGCCTCGAGATCCTTCAGAAGGCGCTGCTCCTCTTCAAGGCGACGCAGGCGTCCGCGCCCCTCTCCGCGGTTTTCCCGTGGGGTTCCCGCCGCCGCCAGATCGCCCTCGGCCCGGAGCACCTCCGCCCGGGCGCGCACTGCCGCCGCTCTGGCCGCATCCAGCTCCGCCTTCGTGGCCGCTCCCTTGCGAAACAGGTCCTCGATGGCGGTACGCGTGGCCGCCGCCTCCGTCGCCACCTCCCGGGCGAGGCGGAGGCTCTCCCGGAGCGGTCCAAGTCCGCGGGGCGCCGGAGGGAGGCGGAGTGCCTCCTCCACGTTCCGCCGTTCCACCTCCAGGAGGAGTCTGCGCTCCTCCAACGCATCGTCCGCGAGGAGGGCGAGCACTTCCCCCGAGGCCACCAGGGCGCCGGGGAGCGCTGAAAGGGAGCGGACAACGCCGCTTCGGGGGGCGTTCACCGCCTGAGGGGCCAGAAAGACCATCGCGGGGGACGTCACGAGAAACCACCCCGCGGCGATGCGGAACAGAAAGAAGAGCAGCGGGCTCGACACGAGGAGCACCACGAAATACCAGCGCCAGCGCGGAAAGGCGCGTCGCGACGGCGCGTAGGGAATCTTCACGCCCCGTTCCGTCTCGGGGTCGCGTTTCTGGGGCGGTTCAAAGCGCACCTTCATGCATCGGGCCTCCTTCCGGCGTTTTTGCTTCCTCTTGTCGAACCGTTGTTGTCGACACTCGTCGGATCGTTTTCGTCGGCGCTCAGGGTGGCGGAACCGTTTCCACCGGGGGATGTCGGGTCTTGTGGATCTGCAGCTCTAGGGAAGGACCTCGAGAAAATCCTTCCAGGCCTGCACAAAGAGTCCCGTGAATCCCGGATGCTCTCCCGCGGCGGTGTCCGCGGCGGCGAGGGCCCGCAGGAAGGCCCGGCGTCCCTGTTCGGCGTAGCTTTCCTCCGGTGGGAGAACGATCTCCACACTCTGGGCGAGCCCCAGAGGCAGGGAGGGGTGTGCCGCCTGAAGCGCCCGGAAACGGGCGAGGACGCCCCGGGTGTCGGTGCTGTAGAGCATGACCGACACGTGGTCGAGGGAGAGTTTCGCCAGGGCGGGGCCGGCGATGCGCCCCAGATCCCCCTCCAGGTAGCGGGGGTGGATGGAGATGCCGAGGGGCTTGGGGAAACGGCGCCGAACCTCCCGGAGCGTGGCGAGAAGATCCCCGAGCAGCGCTTCCCGTCGCGTTTCCGCCTCCTCGAGCGAGTCCGGCTCCAGGTCCAGATGGATTCCCGCGAAGGAAAAGCCCGAGAAGAAGCGGAGCAGGCTGAACAGGTCGTTCCGGAAGGCGGGGAGAATCCACTCGGGGTCGCCCAGGAGCAGGTAGACCGCCACGCCCTGGCTGCGGGCCGAGGCGAGGAATGCCGCGAGAATCTTGCGCGTCGCCGGCGCGGCGAGCCGTTCCACCTCGGCGCCGGAAAAGGAGAGGAGCATCCGGGAGAATCCCTGGTCACGGAAGAGCGCAAGCGCGCTCTCTCGGCTGTCGGGATCCAGAAAGGCCGCTCCCTCCCAGACGTAGGCCCAGAGGGGTGCGCGGTGCGTCGCTCGCGGCGCGGGGTTCCCCCCGGGTATGGACAGAGAAGGCGAAGCGGTGTCGCCCGTCCCGGAGACGGACGCGCCTTTGAAGGAAAATCCCTCCGGGGCGAGAAGCCGCTCCCGCCGCTCCCGTCCCGGGAGCGGCACCTCCCGGAGGGGCGGCTCGTCTTCGGCGCCGCCCGGATAGGCGAAGCGGAGCAGCTCGATGTAGGTCTGCAGGAGGAGTGCCTCCGCGTCGAGGGTCTCCAGGGCTCCCCGGACAGAGGCGTTCCGACCCTGCTGCATTTTTTCGAAGGTGTCTCCGGCGATGACGCCGTGGCGCAGCCGCCGTTCCCGAAGCGCCTCCATGGCTGCGGAAAGGCGCGTCTCCGCCGTGGCGAGAGCCTTTGCCGCGTAGTCGAACAGGGCGAGGGTCTCCATGAGCTCCCCTTCGAGGCCGATGCGCCGGACCGTTCCCTCCAGTGCGGCTCGCCGCAGGTCCGCGCTCGCCGCCGCCGCCGCGGCTTTCGCCGCGGTGCCTCCGCCGAAGGGTTCCAGAAGAGTGATGCCCAGATAGGCGGAGCTTCCCGTTCCTCCCGAATCGTTGCGGCTTCCCGCCACACCCACCTCCAGCGTTCCCTCCGGACCGATTTTCCGGGCCGCGTCGAAGAGTCTGCGATACACCGCCAGGTGTTCTTCCCGGTGGCGCAGCTCCGGCAGACGGACGATCTCTTCGAGCGTCGCCGCCACCTCCGGCGCGGCGACGGGGAGGGCCGGTTCCGCCGGCACGTCGGGCAGCTCCCACTCCGTTCCCGTGGCGAGGCGGAGCGCGTTCATGGCCTTCGTGCGGCGCAGCGCCGCCGCGGCGAGTTCCTGCCGGAGCAGGTCGAATCCCGCGACGAATTCAAGTCGGTCTCCCTCCAGCAGAAGCCCTTTGCTCCGGCGCTCGGTGAGCGCCGCCAGGACCGTTTCCTCCTCGGCGAGGGCTGTCCGGAGAAGCGCCTCGCGCCGCGCCTCGATCCAGAGCACCGCATAGGCCTTGCGAAGAGCCGTGAGGTTCTGCGCGAAAAGGGTCTCCGTGCGGGTGCGCGTCTGGAGGGCCTGCAGTTCCCGGCGGAGCGTGTCGATCTTCTCCCGATTCCACGTGCCGAGCAGGGGAAACGCCACGCCTCCGCGTACCGTGCCCTTGCGGTACGATGCGGTCACATCGGAGATGTCGTTCAGCGGTTCGTCCGCGACGCCGAAGGTGGCTCCCGCGAAGAGCTTTGGTCCCATACGGGCTTCCTGTTCCCGGAGAAGCTGCTCATCCCGCTCCAGTTCCGCCAGGGCTGCGAGGACCTCCGGTCCCCGGAGTGTCAACGGTTCTAGGGTGGCGAGGCCGGGAAGAAGTGTTGCGGCGCAGGAGGAGGGCAAGGCGCAGATGGCTCCGGCGAGGAGCAGAAACGCCGTGAGCAGCAGCAGAAGCGGAGGTACGGGAGCGCAACGCCGTGCGCCGCGCGCGAAGCTCGGCGGGTCCTGTCCCATTCCGGCCATGTCCACGAAAATCCCTTCCTCTGCGGGGGCGGTGGATGGAGCCTTTCAGGGCTCATGCTACGCGAAAAAAGGCGTTCCCACAAGCGTTTCAGAAGATTCTTCCGCTCCGGAATTCCCTGCGGCCGGACAAGGTGCGTGCGGCCCGCTGGTGGAACCCCGCGCCGGAGGAGACCAGGGAACGGGGCCAGAATCTCTGCCGGAGGGGTCCCGTCTGGTCCGTTCCAGATGTGTTCCGAAAGAGTCTGTTCCTGGCGCTTTTCCTCCGGTGCCGTCCCGGGGAGAATGGGGTGCGTGGCGGGCCCGTCGCGCAAGACAGATTCGAGAGGAGCGACGTGATGATGAACCTAAACGTACATGCGCGGGAAGAGCGGAACTGCGGCGCGGAGGGCGGCGCAGGCATGGGCGGAGATGCGGCAGTGCCGCGGGAGGTGCGATGCGATGCGAACGCCTCCGGAAACGGGTGCCCCGGAACGGACGATGTGCCGTGTCCCCGGGTGCGCCGGGGAACGGAGACGCTCAAGGAGGGACTGGCCCGCATGCAGGTGGGGGGCGTCATCATGGACGTGACGAACGCCGAGCAGGCCCGCATCGCCGAGAGCGCCGGAGCGGTGGCGGTCATGGCGCTGGACAGGGTCCCCTCGGAACTCCGCAAGGCCGGGGGTGTGGCCCGCATGGCCGCTCCGGAGCGTATTCTGGAGATCCGGGAGGCCGTCTCCATTCCCGTCATGGCCAAGGCGCGGATCGGCCACTTCGTGGAGGCGCAGATTCTCGAAGCCCTCGGAGTGGACTGCATCGACGAGAGCGAGGTCCTCACCCCCGCGGACGAGGAGGTGCACATCGACAAGCATGCCTTCTCGGTGCCCTTCGTCTGCGGCTGCCGGAATCTCGGCGAGGCTCTGCGGCGCATCGCCGAAGGAGCGGCCATGATCCGCACCAAAGGAGAGGCGGGAACGGGAAACGTGGTGGAGGCGGTGCGCCATGTCCGGGCCGTCGCCAGGGACCTGCGCCGGGTTCTCGCCGCCGACGGTGAGGAACTCGTGTCGCTGGCCCGGGAACTCGGCGTGCCGGTGGCGCAGCTCCTCCGGTGCCGGGAGGCGGGGCGGCTTCCCGTGGTGCAGTTCGCCGCGGGGGGCATCGCCACGCCCGCGGACGCGGCGCTCATGATGCGGCTGGGGTGCGACGGCGTTTTCGTGGGGAGCGGTATCTTCACCTCCTCGGATCCGCGCCGTCGCGCCGAGGCCATTGTGGAGGCCGTGGCGCACTACGACGATCCGTCGGTCCTCGCTCGGGTTTCCTCGGGGATCGGCGAGGCCATGGCGGGAACGGACGTGCGCCGTCTCGCGCCGGAGGAGCGCCTGCAGGAACGGGGGGTGTGACGGTGCGGATCGGCGTCGTGGCCTTTCAGGGAGCCTGGGGGGAGCATCTCCGTCTGCTGGAGCGGCTTGGTACGGAGGGGTTTCCCCTCCGTTCGGGGCCGCTGCCTGAGGATCTGGCGGGGGTGGTGCTCCCCGGCGGGGAGAGCACCGTCATCGGAAGGCATCTTGCGGCCTCGGGACTTTCCGCTGCGCTGGCGGCCGGAATCGACGCGGGACTTCCCGCGTTGGGGACCTGCGCCGGGGCCATTCTCCTCGCCCGGCGCCTGGAGGGGCCGGCGCCGGAGGGACGCATCCCCCGCGTACCGTTTCTGGTCCGCCGCAACGCCTGGGGCGGTGGCGCGCCCCAGAGCGGAACCCAGCGGGACAGTTTCGAGGGCGTTCTTTCCTGGAACGACGGACAAAGCTCCCGGGGCGTCTTCATCCGGGCGCCTCGCTTCGACGAGCCGGAGGAGGGCGTGACGGTGCTCGCCCGCTTCGGGGAAGAACCCGTGGCCCTGCGGTGGCGGAACCTCTTCGTCGCCGCCTTCCATCCCGAACTGGACGGCGGCGGGCCGCTCCATTCCCTCTTTCTGGACGCCTGTCGCCGCTTCGGGAGCAACGCCGCCGTTCCGCGGAGGGCGTGACGGCGGCGTTGCTTCGGTCCGTCGGTCCGTCAGCCCGGGCTTTCGCCAGGGCATTCCCCTCACCGGACGAGGACCTCCCGGGGCGGCCTGAGATCGGCGTGGATGGCGTAGTCGCACCGAAGGGAATCGAAGAAACGGTCGGGATCCGCCGAAAAGGCCGCAACCCTGTCCAGCAGGTCGATGTCGTTCCTTGAGAGTTCCTCGTCTGTGCAATGCACCAGCCGCCAGGGATGCCACGTCAGATGTTTTTCGAGACGTACCAGAAAGGGAACGGGTTCGGACTTGTTCAGCGCCGCCACATCGCGCAGAAGGTTTCCCCTGACGAACCACATGCCGTAAAGGGAATCCAGGTCGAAACGGGCGGGGTCGGCGGAGATGCCGAAGCTGTCGGGATCCCGGCGGCCGTCTCTGCACATGCTCCATGCTTTTCCCCCGGGGATGAAGTGCGTGTCGGGCACGTCGAGAGGATCGAAATCCGCACGGAGGAAACTCTGCTGGTAGGGTCGATCTGGGGATCGACCATGATCCACCGCTTCGTGCGGTCGCACCAGTATTCGCAGGCCCAATGGTCCTCGTAGCGTCCGGGTACTGCGAAGTAGGTCGCAAAGCCGCAGCGGGTCCGCGCCGGTATGCCCTTTGCGCGCAGCAGGGCGCACAGGAGAAGGGCGTATTCTCTGCAGCAGGCGATGACCCTCTTTTCCGGCGGGCGGGGAACGGCCGGGGAACGCGGATCCAGGACGAAGGCTCTGTCGAGGAGGTCCTCCGCAAAGGCGATGTGCCCCGGGTAGTGTTGCGCCGCCGTTTCCGCGGTCCCGTATCTTTCGAGCCATCTGTCGTGGACGATCAGCCCCTGAACGACCTGGAAGAGTGCCCGCACGTCGTCCGTCAGCCACGCGGCGAGATGGACGTGCTTTCCGAGACGGGTGGTTTCCGTCGGCGTCGCGTAGAAGTCGAGAATGTCCTTTTGCATTGCGTGATCATTCCTTTCAGCGGAGTGTGGAAAGCGGCGGCGTCACGTGTCGTGCCTTCGCGGACGGAAACGGTGTCTCAGGGGCGGCGGTCCTTCCGCGGCGCGAGCAGTCCCGTGGTGAGGGCCGTGCCGAGGAGGATCACCGCGGCGCCGCCGAGCATGCCCGGGGTGACCTTCTCTCCCAGGAAGACGGCGCCCCAGAGCATGCCGAAGATGGGAATGAGGTAGGTCACCGCGACGGTCTTGGACGGACCGACGGTGTCCACGAGGCGGTAGAAGAGCACGTAGGCCATGCCGGAGCACACCACGCCGAGCAGCAGGGCGGAGATCCACGCTCCCGCCGGCGGGGTGACCGCCGGCCACGTCCAGACTGCCGCGGGAAGGAGCAGGAGCGCCGAGCCCAGCATGCTGCCTCCGCTGAGCACCAGCGGATCAACCCCGGCGAGGTGCTTCTTGGCGAGGTTCACGCCCACGCCGTAGCAGAGGGTCGCCCCCAGCGAGGCCGCCACGGCGAGGATGCCCGCGCCGGAGGAAAAGCTTCCCTTGCTCCACACCAGCAGGATCACGCCGAAAAATCCCACGAGAAGCCCCGCGATCTGGAAGACCGTCAGGCGGTCCCGGAGCCAGAGCGTCGCCACCAGGGCGGTGAAGAGCGGTGTGGTGGCGTTCAGGACCGAGGCCATCCCCGCGGACATGGTGAGGAGCGCGAAGGCCCAGCAGACGAAGGGAAGCCCCGAGTTCAGCGCCCCCAGAAGGAGAAGGCGTCCCGCGTTCCGCTTCAGATGCGGAAGAAGTCCCTTCCAGAACAGGATGGGCAGCAGAAAGAGCGCCGCCGTGCCCACCCGGAGTTCGATGAGCGGAAGCGGGCCGAAGCTGGGCGCCCCCATGCGCATGAAGAGAAACGATCCGCCCCAGATGGCCGCCAGCAGCACCAGATCCGCAAGGTTCCGGGGCGTCACGGCCGGACTCCTTCCCCGTCTCCGAGCGGCCCGGCGGGGAGGCCCGCCTCCGGAAGGGCGGAAAGTGCTGCCGGACAGGGCATTTCTCCATTCGTGCTCCGGAGCAGGTCGTCGAGGCGCGTCTCTTCCCCCCGGAGAATCCGCCGCTCGAACTCCAGGAGAGCGTGTTTCAGCGCCGTTCCCGCGGCAAACCCCCGGAGTGTGCCGTCCCGGCCGAGAACGCGGTGGCAGGGAAGCAGCAGGAGCAGAGGATTTCTGCCCACCGCGGCGCCAACGGCCCGGTATGCGGCGGGTGCGCCGATTCGTGAGGCAAGTTCCCCGTAGGAGACGGTTTCACCGAAGGGAAGGCGTTGCAACGCTTCCCAGACGCGCTCCTGAAAGAGAGTGCCTCTCGGGGCGAGGGGCAGGGTGAACTGTCGCAGTGCCCCTCCGCAGAAAGCGTCCACCTGTCTCCGCAGCTCGCGGAACAGGGGGCGGGCGTCGTCGCACCGCCACTCCCCGCTCCGGGCGGGGGCGAAGCGCTGTCCCTCCCGGTACAGTCCGATGAGTGCCGTTCCGTCGGACAGCGCAGTGAGGAGACCCAGGGGGCTTGTCCATGTCGTGGCATGGATGGTCATTCTTCTTCCTCCAATCCGCACCAGAGGTGCATGACCGCGTAGGCACGCCAGGGGCGCCATTGTTCGTCCCCGGCGGTGCCGGAAAGGCGTTCCATTGCCCGGCGTACCGCGAGATCCGTGTCGGGAAAGGCGTCGGGCCAGGCCAGGGCGCGCATGGCGATGTACTGGGCCGTCCAGGGTCCCACTCCCGGAATGCGTTGCAGCGCGTCGAGGGTCCGCTCCACGTCGGGGCCGGGGTCCAGCGAGAACCGTTCCTCCACGAGTGCCCTGGCGAGAGCGACGAGCGTCTCCGCCCGCCGGGAAGTGATCCCCAGGGAGGAGAACTCTTCCTGCGTCGCTCCCGCCACCCGCTCGGGAAGCGGAAAGAGGTGCGTCACTTCCGCATCGGTGGAGGGAAGCCGCTCGCCGAAGCGGGCGACGAAACGTCCCGCGAGGGTCCGTGCGGCTTTCACGGATATCTGCTGTCCCAGTACGGCACGGACCGCCATCTCGAAGCCGTCGAAGGCGCCGGGGACCCGAAGTCCCGGCCTCGGTGCCGCGAGAGGGCCGAGCACCGTCTCCACCTGGTCCGGTGTGCACCCCAGGTCGAAGAGCCGCCGCACCCGGAGGAGAACCTGGGGCAGACCGCCCAGAAGACTCGAGTCGAGGGCGAGTTCCAAAGCATGTCCTGTTGCCGCGGGACGAACTTCCAGCTTTCCCGCGAGGTGTTTTCCCCGGAAGGAAAGCCGTACCGATCGCCGGTAGCGTCTCTCGTCTCCCGCCTCCACGCCGGGAATGCTCCGTTTGGCCAGAAAAAGTGCGAGGCGCCGCCAATCCAGGGGTGGGCGATAGGCGAGGCGCAGTACCAGTGCCTGCGGACGTGCAGGAGTCCCTTTGCGGAGTTCCGTGGGCGTCATGCCGTAGCGCTGCCGAAAGAGCGCATGGAAGCGGCGGAGGCTCGAAAAGCCGCTGGAGAACGCCACATCCGTTACAGGAAGACGTGTCTCCGTCAGGAGCCGTTTGGCAAGGAGGAGACGCTGGGTCTGGGCGTAGGCCACGGGGGCCACGCCGAAGGCGCGGGTGAAGAGGCGCCGCAGATGCCGCGGTGTCATTCCCATGCGTGACGCGATTCCCTCCAGTCCTTCTTCGTCGAAGACACCCGCGTCGATGAGATCCGCGGCGAGTCGGGACAGGCGGGCTTCCTCTCCGGCGGGAGCGGCCGTTCCGGAGGGCGCCGTCTCGGGGCGGCAGCGCAGGCAGGGGCGGAACCCCGCGTGCTCCGCCGCCGCCGCGCTGGGAAAGAAACGGCAGTTTGCCGCCCGGGGCGTGCGGGAGGGACATATGGGGCGACAGTAGACTCCCGTGGAGGTGACGCCCACGAAAAAGCGTCCGTCAAACCGGGAATCCCGCGCCTTGAGGGCCTGGTAGAGTGCATCCGCGTTCATCATGGAAGGAGTATAGGTGTTTTCCCGACGTTTCGCTCGCCGTTTTCGGACAGAGGGGTACGGCCTCGTCGGTGGTGGTGATAGTATATGAAAAAATTCGGAGCAGGTGCGTGTCCCCGTGTTCCGCTCCGGTGACGCGCCGTCGTGTTGCTCCGGAAAGAACCCGAAGGAGGCGTTTCGCCCGTGATGCACTACGAGGAACTTGTTTCGCTCCTGGACCGGAACATCGCCGCGCTGTCCGGAAAGGCCTGCGCCCTGTCGGACTGGATGGCGGCAAATCCGGAGCTGTCCGGAGAGGAATTCGAGAGCAGTCGCAGGATCGTCGGGATTCTCTCCGAGGCGGGGTTCGCCGTGGAGCTTCCCTACGGGGATCTGCCCACGGCCTTCCGGGCGATGGCGGGCCCGGGGACGGGTCCACAGGTGGCGATCCTCGTCGAGTACGATGCCCTGCCCGAGATGGGACACGCCTGCGGTCACTGCGTCTCCGGCGCCATGTCCGTGCTGGCGGCGCTGGCCCTCGCGGACCTTGTGGGCGAGGCGGGGGGAACTCTCTCCGTGGTGGGCACCCCCGCGGAGGAGGTGGACGGCGCGAAGTGCTCCATGGCGGACAAGGGACTCTTCGACGGGTACGACCTGGCCATCATGATTCACGCCGACGCGGCGACGAGCAGCCCCGCCTTCCGCTCCCTCGCCATGGACGGCTATCGCTTCACCTTCCGGGGCAGGCCCGCCCACGCCGCCGCGGCACCCTGGGAAGGCGTGAACGCCCTCAACGGAGTGCAGCTTCTGTTCCACGCGCTGGACATGCTGCGCCAGCACATACGTCCCGAGGCGCGGATTCACGGCGTCATCGACGCGGGAGGCGCCGCGCCCAACATCGTTCCCGAGGTCGCCCGGTGCCGTTTCGAGTTTCGGGCACCCACCCGGGACTACCTGAACGGCCTTCGGGAGCGCTGTCTCGACTGCGCCCGGGGTGCGGCCCTCGCCACGGGAACGGAGGTCTCCTGGGAGACCTTCGAGGCGAGCTTCGACGAAATCGTGCCCAATCCGGCGGGGGAGCGCATGATCGAGGAGATCTTCCGGGAATTGGGCATTCCCTTTGTGCCGCCCTCTCTGCCGTCGGGCTCCACGGACATGGGCAACACGAGCCGGCGCTGCCCCGCCCTGCATCCCCTGCTCGCCATCACGCCCCGAAAGGTTGCGCTCCACACCAGGGACTTCGCCGCCGCCGTCACCGAGTCCGAGGCACATCAGGCGCTCGTGGCGGGGGCCCGGGCCATCGGTCGGGCGGTGCTGCGCACCTTCACCGACGGGGAGCTTCGGAGGGCCATGCGGGCCGTTGTTCCGCCCCGTCCTGTCGCGTAGGCGGCGGGCGGGACCTGGTCCTGTCGGATCGGAAACGGGCGGGACCGCCCGTTTGAAGCGGCACTGCACGCGGAGAATCCGGGCAGCCTGGGAAACCCGAAGGCTCCGGAAAATCCGGGGGGTTCGGGATTCCCTCAGGTCCGACGGGACGGTGCCTTCCGGTGCGGCCTCGGTGTTCTTCGCCGACGACGGCGTCACCGAACGGTGCGGAAGGTGAAACCGTTCCTTGTCCCGTTTTTCCGATGTCGGGGGACGTCGCGTTTTTCTCCTCCTTGATGGTATGGTATGCGGAAGGGGGGAGCGTACGTGGGAAATGTCCTTGGTCTTGGGTCGATTTTACTGTGGCAGTGGCTTACCATTCTCAAGGGGCCCATGCTCGCGTCCCTGGTCGGAGATGCCTTCTGGGAGCCTCGCCTGGGCTACGTCTTCTTTTCCGCGGTGCTCTGCAGCACGTTTTTTTCCTTTTCCCGGTGGGGCGCCCTGCTTCCGGATCGGTGGTTCCGCGCCGCCCTGTGGGGCGCCGCGGTGATCATGTCCGCCGTGTGGCTTCCCTGGGGCGCATGGATCAGGGGGGTGCCCCTGATCGGAACGTTTCTGTTCCTCGGTCTCCCCGCAGTGGGGTCGGCGATCCATCTGGCCGCGTGGGAGTGGCGTCTCTGCGGGGCACTCTTCCCCCGGCAGGCCGTTTGCTTCGGCTATGCCTGTGCGGTGAGAACGGGATGCATCCTCCTCGTCTCTTTCCTTTTCCCCGCGCTGCTGCCGATTCTGGCGACGACGCTCCCCTTTCTGGGGGCTTCCCTGTGGGCGCCGCCGGAGCCCTTCCCCGATTTTCCGGAGCTTGCACCGCTCCGGACATCCCGAAAGGGAACCTTTCCGCCGCGCCTCGCCCTGCGGGCGGGCTCCTTTTTCGCCGTCTCGGCCATGTTTCTCTCCATTCTCCTGGAGAGACAGGGGGAGAGCCTCGCCCTTGTCAAGGTCCTGGTCGATCCGTTTTACACAGTGGGGGCTCTGGGAGTGGGCTTCTTTCTCACCCGGCTTGCCGGTACGGACCTGCGGCGGGTCTACGTCGGTGCGGAGGTCTTCCTCGGGCTGGGCTTTCTCATCTTCGCCGCCCTCGGGGAGACGCATCCTTTTCTGCCGCTGGCGTTTCTGCAACTGGGGGCGGGAATCTTCGGCGCCTACATCTTTACGCTGCTTCTCTATCTCGGCGCCAGGGCAGGGCGCGGGCGGGCTCTGTCGGTGGTGACCACGGGACAGATGGTCATCACCGGCTCGGTGCTCCTGGGCATGCTCCTCGCGGGGTTCGTCGGTGCGCTCGCCGAAGGGCGGGGCACCTCCTTCGAGCTGACTGCGAGTCTTCTGGGTATGGGGCTTCTGTTCTTCTCGAAGTTCTTCTTTCGGGACGACCGGGAGAGCTTCGCCGGATACGATCTGGACGACCGGGAGAGACCGGGCGGGCCGGAAACACCGGGCGAAACGCCGGGAGCGGCGGTCCCGGAGGGAATCCCGGCGGAGGGAGAAGACGCCCTGTATCTCGGGCTGCTGAAGGAGGAACTTTCGCGCCAGGAGATCCGGGTGGCCCTTCTGGTTGCACGGGGGCTTTCCAACGAGACGATCTCCCAGAGCCTGAATGTCACCGGCAACACCGTCCGGACTCATCTGAAAAACATCCACCGGAAGATCGGCACCGCCAATCGAAAGGAGCTTCAGGACCGGATCCTCCAGTTGCGCGGGTGAAACCTTCCAGCTCCAAAGTGCTGCCACGTATGCTTCGGTTTTCAATCTCCCACAGGAGTGACCGTATCCTCCTCGATCATGAGCACCACCGTCTTTTCCTTTACGACGGGGCGATGGAGTGTCCCCTTGGGCACACATATTCCCTGATGGGGTTTCAGCTCGAACGTTCCCTTTTCGGTATCGAGGGATATGCTTCCCTCAAGGACAAAGAAGACCTCGTCCTCGTTGTCGTGCTTGTGCCAGTGGAACGCCCCTTCGGTGAAGACGCCGAGTCGCAGGAGTGACGTGTTCACCTTGCAGAGTGTTTGGTTGAACCATGTCACCGTGCAGGCGTCGACGACTTCGGCCACGTCGATGACCTGCAGATGGTCGTATTTGATGTCCATGTTCATGGTGTAGCGCTCCATATCCTTCATGGCATTTTCTCCTCTCCTTGGTGAGTTCGTCAGGCTTCACAAGTGCCCGTGGCATGTTCGGTGCCGCTATCTTGTGCCCCCGTTGCTTCCTTGTGAGCTAAATCTCGAAATCGACGGAATGGAAATTCTCGTACATGCGGCACTTCTTTGCGGTGAAACGAAGAACGCAATAGTCCGGATCCGTGACGCCTCCCGGATAATACCGGTCGTCCCCATCCCGCCAGATGCGGTTCTTCGTCTCCTGATCCTGCAGAACCTCCATGGTTCCCACCAGCAGAACCCCCCGGTAAAACCTGCCGTCGAAGAAGTAGAGCGACGCCTTGGGGTTTTGCAGGTAGTGCCTTACGCGCAGAGACGAGGTGTTCGTGGTGAAGAGGAAGGAGCTGAGGCCGTCGTGTTCCCTCGGCTTGAGCATGGCCTTCAGATTCGGAAACCCCTCGTCGTCCACGGAGGCGATGAAAGCCCTTCCGCTTTTTTCGATCACGGCGAGAGCCGCTTTCGACAGGTCCCTTGCCATCATGGATCCCTCCCGTTGCTTCAAATGTTTTCCTGCGGGGCACTTTTTTGCGCTTTTTCACCGGAGACGACCTTGTAAATCGATGGAAGAATTCAGAAAAGCGCGTGATCAGGAAGCCGGAAAAACCCTTTCTCCGTGGTGCAGCTCCGGAGGACGCGTGCCGTTGTAAAACGAAAAATCCTTCCGGGAGAGGTGTTGGAGAGGCATTGCTGTGTTTCTTGCCTGAGATGTCGCGAAGCAGTGTAGTGTTCTGGCGGCAATCTGTCAAGATGAAAATATATCCTGATTGTTGCGTTTTAAGGGTTCGAGAAGAACGTGTTTTCGCCGGCAGTTTTCCGGAAAGAAAAAAGAAAGGACGACGAGAAAAGATCTTCTATGAAAAAACATACTCTTATGGAATAAAAAGGAGCAAAGTTGGAGGTTGAAGGCGTTCATCCTCAATAATTTTTTAAAAGAACCCGGGCGAACAGTTTACTGAATTGTAAAAATTGAGAACGCCAGAAAGTGCGCTATACTGAGTGAAAGATGTGGGGCGTATGCAGTGGGCAATCTCCGAAAAACATTTCAGAGAAACGGAGGAGTGTCGTGTGCGCAAAAGTCTTGTCGCAAAGATCGCCCTTCTCGTTGTTGCAGGTGTGACGGTTTTATCGGGTTCGCTCATTTTTCTTGCGGCACGGGGGCTTCAGGACATGGGGACTTCCCTGGCGAGATCCGCGGAGGTGCTTCTCGACAAGGAGAACGAAAACAAGAGAACGAGCAGCGAACACTCCCTGACGGCCTACGGCGAGACACTGGCCCAGTATCTCGCCTGGATCTCCGCAAATCCTCTCTGGAACTTCACGCTGGACATTCTCGAAGACTACACGAAGGGCATGGAGCAGCTCCCGAACCTTGCCTACGCGGTGGTCTACGACGACAAGGGAAAGGTTGCCGCGGGAGCGGCCAAAAGCGGCCAGGGGATCCGTTCCTTCTCGAAGGAGGTCGTCCAGAACGGCAAAGTCCTCGGCAAGGCGGAGATCGGCATGGACGCCTCCTACCTGGAGACGCTCCACCGGGAGAACGTGGCCACCAAGGACGCCCTCGTGAAAACCTTCGTGGACGGTGCGGAGGAGGCCCGAAAGGCGCTCTTCTGGAAAATTCTCCTCGTGGCTCTCGCCGGGACGGGCGTGGTCATTGCCGTCGTCATGGCGGTGCTGCTTCGCATGGTTGCGCCGCTTCGAAGGATGACGGGCATCGTGGAGGACCTCGGTCAGGGCGAGGGCGACCTCACGGTGCGCCTGCTGCTTCGTTCCGAGGACGAGGTCGGGCGCCTTGCGGCATCGCTGGATCTGTTCCTCGAAAAACTCTCCGAGCTGGTGCGGCGCATCGTGGAGATCGCCGAGGGAGTGGGCGGGGACTCGGGCCGCCTGGACGACCTGGCCCGGAAATCCCTTGCGGCGGTGGAGAAAGTCACCGGAGCGGTGGAGCAGATCTACGTCCTTTCCGAGTCCAACGCCGCCGCCGTCGAGGAGACCAGCGCGGGCATCCAGGAAGTGGCGGCCAACGCGAACGCCGCGGCGCGCTCGGCGGAACAGGGGGCGACGTCCTCCGCCAAGGCCACCTCCTTCACCCAGGACGTGGCGGGACGCATGAAGGACGTGGTGACCGCCCTGGACCGGGTGGAGAACAGCTCCACGGAGAACCGGGCCAAGATCGGAACACTCTCCAAAGGGGTGGACACCATCACGGGGCTTGTCGGTGCCATCACGCAGATCGCCGACCAGACGAACCTGCTTGCCCTGAACGCCGCCATCGAGGCGGCCCGGGCGGGCGAGGCGGGGCGGGGCTTCGCCGTGGTCGCCGAAGAGGTGCGGAAGCTGGCGGAGGAATCCAACCGGGCGGCCCAGGAGATCCGGGGAATCATCGCGCCGCTCCGCGCTTCCGCGGAAGAGGCGATTTCCGCTGCGTCGGAGACGGAACGGATTCTCGGAGGGGTTTCCTCCTCCGCGAGAGACGTGCAGGAAAAACTCACCGCCAGCCTCGGCGAGATCGCCGGCGTCAACGAGGTGATGCAGAACGTCGCCGCCGTGGCGGCCATGCAGTCCGCGGCAAGCGGCGAGATGGCCAAGGCCATCGACGGCATCGCCAAATCCACCTCGCAGACGGTGGAGCATCTGGGCGGCATCCGCGAGTCCGCGGGGGCCACCTCCGAGGCCTTCGAGGCGGTGGTGGAGGGGGCCGGAACGCTTTCCGAGAGCGTCGCGGGACTCCGGGAGCTGCTCGGACAGTTTAAAATCGCGAAGGAGCAGCTCGGCGGAAAACAGGAACGGCAGGCCCTTCCCCCCGCGTCGAGGCGGGGCTGAGCGGAACCGGGCCGGGCCTCTCGGAACGGCCCTCGCTCCGGAGTGCCTGCGGGACACGCCGGGTGCGGGAAATCCTCGCCGGAAGAGAACGGCGCCTCCTCCGCGGGAGGAAATGCCGAAGAGAGCAAGGGGGGATGTCCGGGATTGTGGCGAAAGGCGGCGCACGCCTCTGCGGTTGAGGTTCGCGGCTCGAAGGATCGTTTCTTTGCGGCGGGAGGGTTTTTGTCGTGCCCGGCAGACCGGGCACCGAGAGCGATGGAGGTGACGCGGGGATGGTACGGCGCATTCTGTTGGCGTTGCTGGTGGTAATCCTGTCGGCAGGTTTCTGCTTCGCGGAGACGAAGACCATTACGGCGGCTTCCGATCCGTGGCCGCCCTTCATGGACCCCAATTCCCCCACGCAGGGACTGTCCATGGAGATCGTCCGGGCCGCTTTTGCGACCCAGGGCTACGAGGTCACCATGGAGTTCATGCCCTGGGCCCGGGCGGAGGACGGCGTGAAGGCCGGGACCTACGACATTCTTCCCAACACGTGGATGACCGAGGCGCGCAAGGCCTATCTGCTCTACAGCGAGCCCTACGCGGAGAACCAGTTGAAGTTCGTGAAGCGCAAGGGTGATGCGTTCGAATTTCAGGGCATGGAGAGCCTCAAAGGCAAGACCGTGGGGATCATCAAGGACTACGGCTACGGTGAAGCCTTCATGAACAACCCCGACTTCAAGCGCGACCCCGTGCCCGATCTTCTCACCAACGTGAAGAAGCTCGTGGCGGAGCGCATCGACCTTACCCTGGAGGACGAGATCGTGGCGAGGAATGCCATTACGACGGCGGATCCCGCACTGCTCGACCAGATCGAGTTCACGCAGAACGCGCTCAGCGAGAACAGGCTGCACGTCACGAGCGGCCTGAAGAACCCCCGGTGCCAGGAGATCGTCGACGCCTTCAACAAGGGGCTCGCCGAGATCAAGGCCAACGGAACCTTCGACGAGATTTTCGCCCGCTACGGTCTGAAGTAGTTCTTCGAGAGCCTTCGCAGCGCGCGCGTCCTTTTTTGACGTCGCAGGGAGGAGGCTCTTGAGCGTGTTCTTTTCGGGGCGGCAACAGCGCCACCGGGCACGACCGGGAGAAGCCCGCAATGGGGCCTCCCGGTCGCGTTTTTTTGTGCGGTGCAGCGGGGAGAACACAAGCGCCCGGTCGTTCGCCGCCTCCTGCCGGAGGTGAATCCCCCAGTATGGACCTGTCGGATTCTCGCCGCCGAAGACCATGAAACCCTTTTGACACACCTGATGCGCACGGTTGGGCATTCCGGCGTGGTACCATTGGCGCAAAAGCGCAGGGTACCCTGCGTGCACCTGCGGCCGTGCGGAGCGAAGGCGGCGCGGTGCAGTGCATTTCGACGACACATAAAGGAGGCGATCTTCCTGTCTTTCGTGGCCGGAGTGGATGTGGGGTCCATGGGGACCAAGGCGGTGCTCTACGACGGAGCACTGGTGGACGCCGTGACGATTCCCACGGGTTGGAACTCCCGGGAGGCGGCGGAACGGGCTCTCGGGGATCTTCTCGCGTCCCGCGGGCTCTCCCGGGGCGATCTGGGCCACCTGGTGGCCACCGGGTACGGCCGGAACGCCGTGGCCGAGGCGGACGCCCGAATCACGGAGATCACCTGTCACGCCCTCGGAGCGGCGCATCTTTTTCCAAAGGTGCGCTTCGTGCTCGACATCGGAGGGCAGGACAGCAAGGTCATCGCCCTCGACGGCGCGGGGCGCGTGACGGACTTTCTCATGAACGACAAGTGCGCCGCCGGAACGGGCCGGTTTCTCCAGGTCATGGCGGCCCACCTGGAGTACGAGCTGGAGGATTTCAGCCGTCTGCCCGATGGTTTGGAGCCGCTGGCCGTGTCCAGCATGTGCACGGTCTTCGCCGAGTCGGAAGTGGTGGGGCTTTTGGCGGGGGGTGCGGACAAGGCCGCCCTCGCCCTGGGGCTGCTCGATGCCGTGGCCGGACGGGCCTGCGGCATGCTCGCCAAGCTGGGAGCCCGGGATGCCGTGGCCTTCACGGGGGGCGTCTCGAAGAGCCGCAATCTCGCGGCGCTTCTCGAGCGGCGACTCGGGCTTCCCGTTCTTACCTCTCCGCATTCCCAGATCGCCGGCGCGCTCGGCGCGGCCCTGGCCGCCTTCGCCCGGACGCAGGAAGGCGCCGGGACCAGGGCGTGAGGACGTTGCGTGCGTCAGTTGTGTGCGTCAAGCCTGCGTAAAAAGGTTTTCATGTTCTTCTTGGCGAAGGAGGAGATGCCGTGATGGAGAAGGCGAAGGACAAGAGTGACGACACGCGGAACGACAAGGATGTTTCGACGGAAGAGCCCCTTGGAACGGCGTGTCCCTTCCCGCGTGACGCCGGGAGGGAGGACTTTTTCCGGAGCGGGACCGGCGGGGCCGCCGGGGACTTTGCATTGCGCCCCGTGGGAGTGGTGCGGTCGCCCCTGACGCGCCGGGAGGACTGTCCTCCCCAGGGATTCGAGGGAGCGCCCGCCGCGGAGATTCACCTCGATCCCGCCTTCGCGGAGGGGCTCGACGGCATCGAACCGGGGCAATGCGTGATCGTTCTCACCTGGTTCCACCTCGCCCGGCGGGACCTGCTGCGCGTCCATCCCCGGGGAGACGCGACGCGTCCGCTCCGGGGCGTTTTCTCCACCCGCTCTCCGGCTCGTCCCAATCCAATCGGTCTGCACCGGGTGGAGGTGCTCTCCCTCGAAGGATGTTGCCTCCGGGTGCGTCCTCTGGAAGCGCTCTCCGGCACGCCCGTTCTGGACATCAAACCCGTCCTCGCCGCCTCTCCCGATTTCTAAAGCCCGCCTCGGACCGCCGCGATCGTCGGGTCGGATTCGGAGTGGCGCCCTCGTTCGTAGCGGTTCGTACCTGCTCGTGTCGCTTTGCTCGCAGCGACGCCCTCCGTTCTGCCGCTCTTTTCTGTGGAACCTCTGCACAAAGGGATTTCTTCTCTCTTGATCCCGAGTGCATCGCGTTTTCCCGAGGTCGGCGTGGTGTTTTTTTCAGAGGTTTCCTGTCTTTCCCCAGTGCCTGCCGCAGACACTCCTTCCGGAGACCTTCTTTATGGCGTGGTGGCTCTGGAAAGCAGGAGAAATCCCTCTTGTCCTTTTCGCACCGGCGGTTTCATGCTATGCTTTTATGCAATATTCTGTATTCCAAAACGTGCGAGGAGGAATGGAAACATGGCGGACTATCACGGCATGTGGCAGGGGCTCGGCATGGACCTGGAGACGCACGACAAGCTCTGCGACGCGCTTCCGGTCCTGTTCGGGGAGACCTTCCTCGAACAGGAGAACCGCCCGGCGGGGATGGATTACTACAACATGGTCATCGCCGAGGTGCACGGCCTGCGGATTGCGGAACTTCTCGCCCACAAGGAGCAGGGGGGCAGGGTGGTGGGGTCCTTCTGCATCTATGTCCCGGAGGAGATCGTCCTCGCCCTGGATGGAATTCTCGTGGGGCTCTGTGCGGGGTCCCAGTTCTGGGTGCCCGCGGGCGAGGCGGTGCTGCCCCGGAACCTGTGCGCGCTCGTCAAGGCGGGACTGGGGGCGCAACTTTCCAAAACCTGCCCCTACTTCCAGTCCGTGGATCTCATCGTGGGAGAGAACACCTGCGACGGCAAGAAGAAGGCCTGGGAGATCCTGGGGGACTACGCACCCCTGTACGTCATGGACATGCCCAATCGCAAAAGCCCGGCGGGTTTCAACCTCTTCCGGGAGGAACTCGGCGCCCTGGCCCGGCGTCTGGAGGAGCTGACGGGAAAAACGCTCACCGCCGAGGGCCTGCTCCGGGGGTGTGAGCTGGTGGACCGGAAACGGCGGGTTCTCGACCGCCTCTACGCCCTGCGCAAGGCCGATCCCGTGCCCCTCTCCGGGCGGGACGCGTTGCTTGTGAGCCAGATCGCCTTCTACGACGATCCAGAGCGGTTCATCGCCCAGACGGAAGCCCTTGCGGCGGAGTGCGAGGCCCGGGCCTCCCGAGGCGAAGGAGTCTTTCCCAAGGGGGCGCCGCGGATCCTCGTGACGGGAACGCCCATCGTGGTGCCCAACTGGAAGTTTCATACCATCGCCGAGACGAGCGGCCTCGCCGTGGTGGTGGAGGAGAACTGCACGGGCACCCGCTACTTCGAGCAGAAGGTGGCCCTTCCCGAGACGAAGGACGTGCCCTCCCTCCTCGACGCGCTGGCCCACCGCTATTTCGACGGCATCAACTGCGCCTGTTTCTCCCCCAACGAAGCGCGCTTCGACGACGTGGTGCGCCTTGCCCGGGAATACCGCGCCGACGGCGTGGTGAACCTTTCCCTGAGCTTCTGCACCACTTATCAGGTGGAGGAGGAGAGCCTCCGGAAACGCCTCGCCGCCGAGGGGATCCCCTTTCTCTCCCTGGAGACGGACTACGCGCCGGGCGACGAAGAGCAGCTCAAGACCCGCATCGAAGCCTTCGGCGAGAGCCTGCGCCACTAGCGGCGCGTCGCGGCGAACCGTGCCTCTTGCATCCGTTCCGTGGGTTTACGCGCTCTTCGTCACCGCCTCGGACGGCATGCGTCTCGCGGCTGAACTGAAGCGGCGCGGCACGACGTGCACGCTCTGTCCCACACCGCGCCACCTCTCCAGAAGCTGCGGTCTCGCCCTCCGCTTTGCTCCGGAGGATGAGGCCGCGGTGTGCGCCGCCGCATCCTCCGTCGCCGTCGAGGCCCGGTACGTGCGGGAAGCGTCGGAGTAGCGGGGGCTTGCCCCCTGAGAACACCTGAAGAGGAGATGGTTTTTCGGAGCGGTTAAGGAAGACGCAGATCATGCAAGGGGGCGTGTGCCGGGCAAAGGTGGAGCACGTGCCCCCTTGCTTCGTCGTGCCCCTGGATTTGCCGGGGCTTCCCTGGTCGAACCTCTTCTGCGGCGGACACGACATCCACGGCAGATTCGGATTTCTTTCCGTCTCCTCCCCGGAGAACTCCCTCCGGGTCGTCCTGAAGATTCTGGAACGCTGTGCGGCGGGGTGAGCGCCTGACCCTGCCCTGTGGGGGTGCGTCAACGTAAATCTGACCTTTAGGGATAGTCGAAATGTGACCACCCCGGTCAGTTTTCCGCGACAGCACGGCGGCTTCTACGGTGTCGTCGGGCCGGTCTTTCGCTCCCGTGTTGCCGGTTCCGTGTACGTTGTGCGCTTCGTGAACAGGCCCGGCGGCAGCCGGTCCGCGAGAATGCCCAGAAAGACGAGGAACGCGCCGGCGAACTTGGCGGGGGACCCTGCGTCGCCCAGGAGGAACGGCGCCACCACGAGGCTGACGCAGGGTGTCAGAAAGTGGAAGAGCGCGGTGGAGACGGGGCCGATGCGCTGCACGCCCCGGTACCAGAAGATGTAGGCCCCGAGGGTTCCCGCGAGGAGCACGTAGAGAAAGCCTCGGAGAACGGTCGCCGGAGGGAGGACCCACAGGGAGAGGGGTGTCCGGATCAGGCCGAAGGGCAGGAGCACCGGAAGGCCCCAGGCCATGGCGAGGGCCGTGACTTTCGTCGGCGAATGGTTCGCCAGCAGCGGCTTGGCGAGAATGGCGTAGAGAGCGAAGAGCAGGGCCGCGCAGAGAGTGAGGGCGTTGCCCAGGGCGGCGGTGCCGTCTCCGGCGAAGAGCCCTCCCGAAGCCTCCACGATGAAGAAGACCCCGGAGAACCCGAGCAGAAGCCCCACCCAGCGGGCCGGACGCACCGGCTCCACCCGAAAGAGCAGACACCAGATCGCCGCGAGAAGCGGCGACGAGGAGATCAGGAGCGCCGACGTGGAGGAAGACGTCCGGTGGATCCCCAGGGTCCAGAGAATGTTGTACACGCCGACGCAGACCAGCCCCAGGAGCGCCGTTCGAAAACCTTCCTTCCGGGAGATCGCGAGGGATTCCCCCCGAAGCCACAGCACCGCAAAAAAGAGTGCCACCGCGAGAACGAAGCGGAGCGCCAGGAATTGTCCTTCCGGAACGACCTGCAGTACCCATTTGCTGACCGGGTAGTTCACCCCCCAGAGCAGCGCCGCCGCGGCGGCGCTTGCGCCTCCCGACAAGCCGTCCCTTCGAGAAGCCGTTGCCATGAAGACCATCGTCCCTTCGTGGTAGGATGGTCCAGAAATACGCCCGAATCCATTCTACTTCCAGAGCCACTTTGCGTTTTTTCCGCAGGACCACCGGGAGGTGTTGCCCGTGCACTGGCTCACGCTTGAACGAAACGACGCCGACGCCCTGATGAAGCAGCTCTACCGCCAGCTCCGCCACGCCGTTCTGGAGGGGCGCCTGGAACCGGAGGAGCGGCTCCCCTCGTCCCGGGAGCTGGCCCGCCAGCTCGGCGTGTCCCGCAACGTGGTCCTCGAGGTGTACGAACAGCTCGCCGCCGAGGGATACGTCGCGCCGCGCCGCGGCTCGGGGACCTTCGTCGCGCCGGGCGCCCGCTACGGCCTTCCCCGGAACGACGCCCCGTCCTCCGGTTCCTCCTCCGAGGCCGGTGCCGAGGCCGACCTCGTGGATTTCCGCACCGGCGTTCCCCTTCTCCGGGAGATTCCCTGGAAGGCCGTGGCCAGGTCGTTCCGCCGGGTTTGCGACCGGACACCCTCCAACGCCTGGGGATACGGTGCGCCCGAGGGGACACCGGCCCTCCGGGAGTCCCTCGTGCGCTTTCTCGCCCGCTCCCGGGACATCTCCTGCTCGCCCGGGGACCTGGTCATCACCAACGGTGCCGCGGAGGCGCTTTGCATCACCGCTCTCCTTCTCGCCCGGCAGGGCAAAACCCTCGTCGTCACCGAGGATCCGGTGCACCTCCATTTCCAGCAGACGCTGCGCCTCGCCGGGGCGGAGCTGTACCCCCTCTCCGTGGATGAAGCGGGACTACGCACGAACGAACTGCCCCGGAACGTTCGCCCCGGAGCGGTCTTCCTCACTCCCTCGCACCAGTTTCCCCTGGGAGGGACCCTCTCCGTCCAGCGGCGCATCGACCTCGCCGCCTACGCGGCGGCCACGGAATGTCTCCTCATCGAGGATGACTACGAGAGCGAGTTCCGCTTCGAGGGTCTGCCCGTGAGCTCTCTGCGGGAGCTTGTCCCGTCCGCGACGGTGTACATCGGCTCCTTCAGCAAGATTCTCTCCCCCGCCCTCCGCCTGGGCTACGCCATCGTTCCGTCGCATCTCGGGGAGGATTTCCGGCGGATCAAGTACGACGTGAGCAACCACACCTCCTCGATGGAGCAGCGGATCGTGGCGGACCTGCTCGACGAGGGAGTGGTGGAGCGACACATCGCCCGGATGAAACGCTTCTATCGGGAGGGACGGAAGCGGCTCGTCCGAAACCTGGCCGACGCCTTTCCCGGACGGCACGAGATCGGGAGTGCCGGGGCCGGGGCCGGGCTGCACCTGGTGGTACGCTTTCCCGGCCTCGTCTTCGACGCGGAGCGTTGTTCCCGCATCGAGGCCAGGGGTGTGCGGATCCATCCCGTGGAGGGGCACGCGATCCGCAAGGGGCATTACGGGGAGTGGGTCATCCTCGGCTACGGCAACCTTTCCTTCGGTGCCATGGACGAGGGTGTCGCACGTCTTCGGGCCGCCCTGGACGCGGAGATGGCCTGAGACGGCGGGAGCGGAAAACGGAACGGCAAACGGGGCGAAACGCGCCTCAGCGTGAAGGTGGGGGAGTGGAAAAGGAAAAAGGAAGACAGGGGAAAGTAAAAAAACGCGCAAAAAAGTGAACCAAGAGACGCAACGGCAAGGCGACAAGCGGGCACGCGGGGAAACGAAAAAGCCTCTCCGGCGGAAACGCACGTGTCGCCGGAGAGGTCGCATTTTCTCTGTCTCAGGGCTTCAGGAGTTCCGGGGCACCTCAGGAAATGCGGAAGAGGCTGTCCAGGATGGTGCCGTCCCGGTATTCGATGAGCGCCACCACGTTCTCCGGTTTCGGGTCGGGAAGGGGAGCTTCCTCGGCCTTTCCCGTCAGGGCCTCCACCTCGGCCTTGAGGTCGGCGATCTCCTTGACGGGGAGCTTCGCCTTCCGGGCCGCCTCGCGCAGGTCCGTCCGGAGGGGATTGATGCAGATGCCCCGTTCGGTGACGATGGCGTCCACGGTCTCGCCGGGGGTGACCACGGCGCGCACCGCATCCTTGATGGAGCAGACGCCTCCCCGGAAGGAGGGAAGGACCACCACGGAGAGCTTGGCTCCCGCGGCGGTGTCGCAGTGCCCTCCCGAGGCGCCCCGAAGAACGCCGTCGTGGCCGGTGAGAACGTTCACGTTGAAGCTCGTGTCCACGTCCAGCGCCGCCAGAACGACCACGTCCAGGTCGTGCACCACGCATCCCCGGTTCAGGGGATTGGCGTACCAGGACTGGTCGATCTCGATGTGGTTGCGGAAGCGCACCAGGGAGTCCTGCACGGCGGCGTCGAAGCTCTGCACGTCGTAGAGGGCGTCGAAAAGCCCCTCTTCGAGCATGGACGCCATGTATCCCGTGATGCCGCCGCATCCCCAGCTTCCCCTGATGCCCTTCTCCCGCATGTAGTCCCGCACGTAGGCTGCCACGGCGAGGCTCGCGCCTCCCGCCCCGACCTGGAAGGACACCCCCGGGGCCAAAAGCTCCGAGGCCCGGAGGAGCCGGTAGGCGTCGCGGGCGATCTTCAGGTCCACGGGGTTCCGGGTGATTCGGGCGGAGCCGGAGGCGATCTTGCCGGGATCGCCCAGGTTGTCCACCACCACGATCTGGTTCACCAGGTACTGGGGGATGGAGATGTGCGTCAGGGACGAGGGCATCAGGTTGTCCGTCACGGCGATGACGTGGCGGGCGTGGCGGGCGTCGGTCTGGGCGTACCCCAGGGAGCCGCACGCCGAAGGCCCCAGCGCGCCGGTCAGGTTTCCCCGCTCGTCGCAGGCGGGGGCGGCTAGAAAGGCCACGTCGATGGCGATGCTCCCCTCCTCGATGGCCCGGGCGCGTCCGCCGTGGCTGCGGATCATCACGGGAACGGGCACCTCTCCCCGGGAGATGGCCTTGCCCACCTTGCCGCGCACCCCCGAGGTATGGATCCGGCTCACCACACCTCGGCGCACGTAGTCCGCCACGCATTCGTGGGCGTCGGTGAGGGAGCTGGGAGCGAGGCAGAGGTTCTTCAGCCCCATGCGTTCGCACTCCGCGAGCACCAGGGGCAGCACGGCGTCGCCGTTTCGGAGGTGGTGGTGGAACGAGAGGGTCATGCCGTCCGCGAGTCCCGCCCGCTCCATGGCGGCCCGCAGAGAGGGTGCCACCTTGGATCTCCGGGGCGATTCTCCCCGGAGGGGAGGCAGGATCCGGGGGACCATATCTCCCGCCTCAAGGCGCGCCCAGGGTCCGCGATAGGGCAAAAGCGGCCCGATTCCGGGCAGTTCCGACGGGACGGGACGCCCCGCGGCGTTGACGAGCATCTTCATGTCACTCCACCTCCAGTTCGACCAGGCGGGCCATGTCCAGCGTGTGCCGCGCCCGACGCACCACCGGCGCGTCCACCATGCGTCCGTCCACGGAGACCACGCCCCGCCCCTCCCGCTCCGCCGCTGCTGCGGCCTCGACGATGCGCTCCGCCGCGGCCACTTTCTTCGCGTCGGGCACGAAGGCCCGGTGAATCCAGGAAATCTGCCCGGGATGAATGGCCGCCTTGCCGGTGAAGCCGAGCCCCACCACGCGGCGGGTCTCCTCCAGGAGTCCCTCGTTGTCGTTCACGTCGGCCCAGATCGTGTCGAAGGCATCGATGCCAGCCGCCCGCGCCGCAAGGGCCACCAGGCTCCGGGCGACGAAAAGTTCGTCTCCCTCCCGGGTTTTCTCCACGCCCATGTCCGCGGTGAGATCCTGTCCGCCCAGGGTGAGGGCGGTGACCCGGGGCGAGCAGGTCGCGACGGTCCCGGCCTCGGCGATGCCCCGGGCGGTCTCCAGCATGGCGTGGATCTTCACCGTTCCCGGCTCCATGCCGTTTTGCTCTTCAATCTCCGCGAGCAGTGTCTCCGCGGCGCGCACGTCCTCCGGAGAGGAGCACTTGGGAAGGCGGATCGCGTCGGGGCGGCAGGGGACGACGCGGCGCAGGTCCTCCGCGAAGAAGGGGGTGTCCGCGCCGTTCACCCGCACCGTGACGAGCATGTCCCCGAAGTCGAGGGTCCGCAGAAAGCCGCAGACGAGGTGCCGCGCCGCGTCCTTTTCGGAAAGGACTACCGCGTCCTCCAGGTCGAGGAGAATGCTGTCGGCCCCGAAGACGGATGCCTGCTGGATCATGCCCGGATTGTTGCCCGGAATGTAGAGCATGGACCGCACTACTGCCTTGGACATGCCGCATCCTCCTCCCTGCTTGCGCGCTCCAGAGCCGTGTCCAGCCTGGCTCGGAGGGTCACTTCCAATGCCCCCTGGTCCTGGATGGTCACGGTCGCGCCGGAAATGCCGAGGCTGTCGAGCACATCGTTCACGAGGCCCCGGGTCCGTCCGGCGAAGAAGGTGGCTCCCGCGCCGCGGTGGTCGAGCTCCCGAGTTTCCGAGGGAGCCACCGAGACGAGGCAGTCCGAGGACTCCAGCGTTCCCGCCTGGGCGGGTCGTCGGAGCATGGCCATATCGATCATCTCCTTGCAGTCGAAAAAGGCGCGGGAGAGCCCCCTCCGGAGGGGACTCGGAGACGCTCTCCCGCGCAGGAAGCATCGCGGTCCGGGAGGAACTCCGCGACGCGATGAGGTGTGGCTACATGGATTCCACGACGGACCGGGCGAAGCGGGAGCAGCTCACTTCCTGGGCACCCTCGCGCTGGCGGGCCAGATCGTAGGTGACGACGCCCCGGCTGATGCTCCGCTCGAGTCCCGTCACCACCAGATCCGCCGCCTCCTGCCACCCCAGGTGCTCCAGCATAAGCACCGCCGAAAGGATGAGCGAGCCCGGATTGATCTTGTCCTGCCCGGCGTACTTGGGGGCCGTGCCGTGGGTGGCTTCGAAGAAGGCGATCTCGTCGTTCATGTTCGCTCCGGGAGCCAGTCCCAGACCGCCCACCGCCGCGGCGAGGGCGTCGGAGATGTAGTCCCCGTTGAGGTTCGCCATGGCGAGCACGCTGTACTCGCTGGGGCGCAGGAGGATCTGCTGGAACATGGCGTCGGCGATGCGGTCCTTGACGACGATCTTTCCCGCGGGGACCTTGCCGCCGAAGTCCTTCTCCACCTGCTCCTCCGTGACGCACCGGTCGCCGAACTCCTGGGCGGCCACCTCGTATCCCCACTTGCGAAAGGCGCCTTCGGTGAACTTCATGATGTTCCCCTTGTGGACCAGCGTCACCGAGGGAAGGTTGTGGTCGATGGCGTAGCGGATCGCCATGCGCACCAGCCGCTTCGTTCCCGTGACGGAGATGGGCTTGATGCCGATGCCCGAGTCGTTGCGGAATCCCGTGGCCCCCATCTCCTCCTTGAGGAAGCGGATCACCTTGAGACAGTCCGGCGTTCCCTCTTCCCACTCGATGCCCGCGTAGAGGTCCTCCGTGTTCTCCCGGAAGATGATCATGTCCACGTCCTGGGGGCGCTTGAGCGGCGCGGGAACGCCGTCGAACCAGCGCACGGGGCGGACGCAGGCGTACAGGTCGAGTACCTGGCGGAAGGCCACGTTGAGGCTCCGGAAGCCGCCCCCCACGGGTGTGGTGAGGGGACCCTTGATGCCGAGGCGGAAGTAGCGGAGCGCCGCGAAGGAATCGTCGGGAATGGCCGTGCCGTAGAGGTTCATGGCCTTTTCGCCGGCGAAGATCTCCCACCAGGCGAGGCGGCGTTTGCCGCCGTAGGCTTTTGTCACCGCCGCGTCGAGAACGCTCTTCATTGCGGGGGTGATGTCCACGCCCACGCCGTCCCCCTCGATGTAGGGCACGACCGGCTCGTCGGGCACACAGAGCGTGCCGTCGCGAAAGTCGATGCGGTCACCCCGCTCGGGTTCTGCGTAGTGCTTCAGTTCCAGATCCGCAAATCTTCCCATGGTTGATCTCTCCTCCTCGTGCTCTTTCTCTGGTGTGCGTCCCCGGGGCAGCGGGGAGCGTCGGTGATGCGCCCTTGCCGCGTGTTCTACGCAAACGGCGGAAGGCCGTTTTCGTACCGGAAATGCCCGCGTCGCCGGGAGAACGCTCCCGGAGCGGAAGCCTCGTTCCGCGTGCGTCGCGGACTCTAGGCACCCCGGGCGAGGCGCACCGCGTTGAGCTTGCCTCCAGTCCGGATGATCTCCAGATCTTCCTCGGCCACGGGGGTGGTGCAGCGCATGTCCTTCCCCTTCGTCTCGTTGCGCACGGCAAAGCTCTCCTCGGCCCGCACCGCGGCGGTGCGCAGGGAGAGACGGTCCCCCTGGTCCAGTGCGTCGTAGTCTGAGGGGTCCACGAAGACCAGGGGCAGAATGCCGAAGTTGACCAGGTTCGCCAGGTGGATGCGGGCGAAACTCTTCACCAGCACGGCCTTCACGCCCAGGTAGCGCGGCGCCAGAGCCGCGTGCTCCCGGCTCGACCCCTGACCGTAGTTGGCGCCTCCCGTCACGAAACCGCCTCCCGAGGCGAGCGCCCGGTCGGGGAAGGTGGTATCCACCACTTCGAAGACGTGCCTGGAGATGGCGGGGATGTTGGAGCGGAGCGGAAGCACCTTTGCCCCGGCGGGCATGATGTGGTCCGTGGTGATGTCGTCCCCCACCTTGAGGAGCACTTCTCCCTCCAGAATCTCCGGCAGGGGCGTCATGGCGGGGAGAGGGGCGATGTTGGGGCCCCGGCGGATGGTCACCTTTTCCGGCTCCGCGCTGGGGGCGACGAAGCGGCTGTCGTTCAGGACGAGCTGTTCCGGCAGTTCGAACCGGAAGGGAGGGAGCCCCAGCTTCGCCGCGAGTTCCCGAGGGTCCGTCAGCGTTCCCGTCAGGGCCGACGCGGCGGCTACCTCGGGGCTCACCAGATAGACCTGGCCCGTCTTGTGGCCGCAGCGGCCGAGGAAGTTTCGGTTGATCGTCCGGAGGGACACGCCCTCCGTGGGCGGTGCGAAACCCATGCCGATGCAGGCGCCGCAGCTCGATTCGAGAATGCGCACTCCCGCGGCCACCAGAGCGCCCAGATGTCCCCGACGCTCCGCCTCGAGAATCACCTGAATGCTGCCGGGGGAGATACCCGCGCTCACCGAAGGTGTGACGGCCCGCCCTTTCAGCAGATGGGCCACGGCGGCGATGTCCCGGAGGGAGGAATTCGTGCAGGAGCCGAACATGATCTGATCCACGGGAAGCCCGGCGAGTTCCCGCACCGGCACCACCCGGTCGGGCTGGAAGGGCTGGGCCACCAGCGGCTCCAGGGTGGAGAGGTCGATGTCGAGCACCTCGTCGTAGACGGTGTCCGCGTCGGCGGTGATCTCCACCCACTGGTGCTCGCGCCCCTGGGCGCGGAGCCATGCCCGGGTCACGTCGTCGCTGGGGAAGAGGGACGAGGTCGCCCCCGTCTCGGCCCCCATGTTCGTGATGGTGGCCCGGTCGGGGACCGAAAGCCCCGCCACGCCGGGGCCGCCGTATTCCAGGATGCGCCCCACGCCTCCCTTGACGGTGAGGCGGCGGAGTACCTCCAGGACAACGTCCTTGGCGGAGACGAAGGGGGCGAGTTCTCCCGAGAGGCGCACCAGGGTGATCTTCGGCAGCGGCGTGTAGAACGGTTCTCCCGCCATGGCGAGGGCCACGTCCATGCCGCCCGCGCCGATGGCGAGCATGCCCACGCCCCCGGCGGTGGGCGTGTGGGAGTCGCTGCCCAGAAGGGTCTTGCCCGGCCTGGCGAAGCGCTCCAGGTGCACCTGGTGGCAGATGCCGTTCCCTGCGGGGGAGAAGAGCATGCCGTATCTGGCCGCCACGTCCTGGAGATAGCGGTGATCGTCGGGATTGCGGAAATCCTCCTGAATCATGTTGTGGTCCACGTAGCTCACGGAGAGCTCCGTCCGGACCTTCTCCACGCCGATGGCCTCGAACTGGAGGCAGGCCATGGTGCCCGTCGCGTCCTGGGTCAGGGTCTGATCGATGTGGATGCCCACGCGGCTTCCGGTTTTCGCCTCGGGCTGTTCCAGCTCGACCAGATGGGTCTGAAGAATCTTCTGTGCCACGGAAAAACCCATGTCGTTTCCTCCCCTTCGTATGCCTCTCGTTTTTGCTGCGTCTCCGCTTGCGGAGAGCCCGATGCTCTCCGGCCCTTTCTTTTCCCCGGCGAAGGAGCGTTCCGACGCGGGAGCTTCCCCGTCGCCTGTCTCCGGCCGCACGTTTTCGTTCCGGCTCTTCCGGCTCTGTCTCGTGTTCCCCCGCCCGCCGGAACATCTTTCTTCGCCGACCTCGTTCATCCTGTTCCAACGCACACCGTATTTCCGTCGCCACCCCCTCCCGCACTTCCGTTCCGCGCCGCAGTGTGCTTTCTCCCGCGTCTTACCCGGCTGTGGCATCGCAGCCTTTCGCGTCGCGTTTCCGGGGTTTTCCCGAAACGTCCCCCCTGTTGCGAAGTGCATGTCCCCGGGGGCAAAAAATTGTCTATAATTTTTTGATCTAAACATATAAAAACATTGTATTTTAGAATGTTCGGTTTTTAGCAGCTTGATTGATGGGTACGAAAAAAGGGCCTCGCGGATGAGGCCCCCTGGGCACGACGCTGCGTTCCTTCCTGTGGCATTCGACTTTCTCGGTGCCCGCGTCGACGGGAAGATGCGCGTCCCCAAGCGGGCATCCGATCTCCGCGGAATGCCGCTCTTCTCGTCGTCAGGCCGGTCTCCTGGCTCCCCTTCATCCTCCATCCGCGCCTTCCCGGTTCCGAAATGGCCGGAACCAGTGGCTTCGCGGTTTCGTCGGGGTTACAGTGGCGGGTCCGCGCCGGTCTTTCACCGGACTTCCCGAGCACCTGACGTCGTTTGATTGTATGCCGATACGGCAGCGTGCGGTTATTGTGGCAATGTTGCTATGGCGTGTCAAGTCAAAGACTAGTGAAATTTTTCTGCTCAATTCAAGAGGTCTGGCGGATCGTTCCAAAGACTCTCTTTTTCTCCTGCCGTCCGGCCCGGCGGAGCGGTGCCCGAATCCGCAGGCTCGTGCGGAAACGCCACGGGCGATGCCGTGCGAACAGCGGCAACAGCAGCGAAGGACTGTGTCCCGGAAGTTTTCTGTGCGGGGGTGCCTTTCGTCAGCCTCCCGAACCGGAATCTTCCCGGCCGATGCCTGTTCAATCACCAGCAATCGCCGCACTGCCTTCGTCTTCATGAAGACGTCGCCCCTGTTCGTCATGGGTGACATGTTCATCGTCCCGCTCAGGGGTGATACGCTTCCTGTCCGGTTGCAGGCAAAATGCGTCGTGCCTTGACACGATTCCCTGAAAAAGCGTAGGATGTTCCGGACAAGTGAAACAAAAGCTTGCAGATGCACGGGAATCCGGTGAAAATCCGGAACGGCCTCGCCACTGTAACCGGGACGAACCCGCACAGGTCACTGAAGGCGACTTCGGGAAGACGCGGAAGTAGGATGAACGGGAGTCAGGAGACCGGTCTGCGGGTACAACTCAGGTCTGCGCGGGCGGACGCCGTTGGAAGAAGAGGGAGGACTCCCTCTGAAATGTTGTTGTGCAGGGCCGCCGCGAAAGGGCGGCCTTTTTTCGTCCGCCCGGGCGTCGGCTCCGGAGATCTCTGAAGACGAGTCGCTCAGGAAGGATGTTGTGTATGGACAGAGAAGAGCAGGTGCGAACTGAAACGAGTCCTCCCGTTTCCTTCGAGGAATTTCCCTCCGTCTCCTACGAGGAGTGGCGGAAGGAAGCGGAGGCGGCCCTCAAGGGTGCTCCCTTCGAAAAACGTCTCGTCACGCGGACCTACGAAGGCATTTCCCTCCAGCCGCTCTATCTGGAGGAGAACGCGCCGCTCTCCGGGCAGGCGGAGACGTTCCCCGGCGTGGCGGATTATCTGCGCGGCACGGATCCCCTGGGCTACGTCCGGGGCGGATGGGCCATCGCCCAGAAGTGCGGCGACGCTCTTCCGGAACGGACCAACGCACTTCTCCGGGAGGAGCTGGCCTCGGGTGCCACGGCGGTCCACATCGCCCTCGACGGGGCGACCCTCCGCTGCCTGGACGTGTCGGACGAGGGGTGTCCCTTCGAGGACGAGGGGGGCGTCTCTCTCGCCACGCTGCGCGATATGGACGCGCTGCTGGATGGCGTGGAGCTGCGCGGACGGGAGGTGCATCTCTACAGTGGCGAGTCGACGGCGCCGATTCTGGCGCTCTTCGCCGCACGGCTTCGCGCCCGGGGCGAGGCGGCCCTGCTGGAGGAGATCTCCGGATGCATCGGAGCGGATCCGTTGGGGGCGCTGGCGCTGGACGGAACCCTTTCCTGCCCCCTCGACGTGCTCTACGACGAAATGGGGCTGGTGATCCACTGGGCGAAAATGCGCATGTCTCGCCTGCGGACCGTCATGGTCCGCGGCGACGTGTACCACGAGGGCGGCGGAAGTGCCGTCCAGGAGCTGGGCTGCGCCATGGCGACGGGCATCGCCTACGTGCGCGCCCTGCTGCGCCGCGGCTTTGACGTGAACACTGCGGCGGCGCAGATGCGTTTCTGCTTCTCCCAGGGAGCGAACTTTTTCATGGAGATCGCCAAGCTGCGGGCCGCCCGGATGCTCTGGGCGCAGATCGTCCAGGCTTTCGGAGGAAGCGGGGACGCCTGTCGGATCGACCTCTTCGCGAGCACCTCCCGCTTCACCGCAACGATCTACGATCCCTACGTGAACGTTCTGCGCGCCTCCACCCAGGCCTTCTCGGCGGTGGTGGGAGGAGTGAAGGGCATGCACGTGGGGTGGTTCGACGAGGCGATCCGCCCTCCCGAGGGACTGTCCCGCCGCATCGCCCGGAACATGCAGCTCCTTCTCCGGGACGAGTTTCACCTGTTGCAGCCCCTGGATCCCGCGGGGGGCTCCTGGTACGTGGAGGCGCTGACGCAGCAGCTCGCGGAGCGGGCCTGGGATTGCCTGCAGCGCATCGAGGCCGAGGGCGGCATGGTGCAGGCACTCCAGTCCGGCCTGGTGCAGCGGGAGATCGGGGGAGTCTTCGCGGAGCGCCTGAAGAATCTGGACTTCCGGACGGACCGGGCCGTGGGGGTGAACATGTACGCCAATCTCTCGGAGACGCCGCTTCCTCTTCCCAAGACGGACCGGGCGGCGGTGCGGGAGAGCCGGCGGAGGGCCGTTGCGGCCTATCGGGAGCTGATGGACGACCTGTTCCGCCGGGAGCGTCTGGGGGTGCTTCTCGACCAGGTGAGCGGGCCTCCCGGCGCGTTTCTGGATGCCCTCGTCGAGGCGTTTCTCGCGGGAGCCTCGCTGAGCGAGGTGCGGGAGGTGCTGGACGACGGCTTTTCCGGGGATGTCGTGGTCTCGCCTCTCCGTCCCCACCGGTGGACCGAGAAGTACGAGGCCCTGCGGCGGCGCACCGAGGAGGCCGCGGCGCGCACCGGCAGGACGTTCCGGGTGTTTCTGGCGAACATGGGCCCTCTCGCGCAGCACAAGGCCAGGGCCGATTTCAGTGCCGCCTTCATGGAGGTGGCGGGCTTTCAGGTGCTTCGTAACGACGGGTTCGCCACGGTGGAGGAGGCCGTGCAGGCCGCGGCGGCGTCCGAGGCGGAGGCGGCGGTGCTCTGTTCCACCGACGAAACCTATCCGGAGCTGGTGCCGCCTCTGGCGGCGGGCATCAAGGCCGCCCGGCCGGACATGGCGGTGCTTTTGGCGGGAGCTCCCGCACCGGAGCACAAAGAGGACTACGTCCGGGCCGGAGTGGACGAGTTCATCCATCTCAGGGCGAACTGTTACGCCGTTCTCGACGCGCTCCTGAGAGCAAGGGGGATCTGCTGATGTACGCGAAGCCCGATTTCTGCAGCATTCCCTTCCGCAAGGACGGGCCGGAGCAATCCGCCGGCTTCGAGACGTGGAAGGCCGAAGTCGAAAAGGCGTCGGGGGAATCCCTGGAATCCCTCGCCCTCCGCACCATGGAACAGATCGACGTGAAGCCCCTCTACACGGCGGAGGATCTCCGGGGCATGTCCCATCTCGGCTACGGAGCGGGATTGCCGCCCTTTCTGCGCGGACCCTATCCCACCATGTACGTCACGCGTCCCTGGACAGTCCGCCAGTACGCGGGATTTTCCACCGCGGAGGAGAGCAACGCCTTCTATCGCCGCAATCTCGCGGCGGGACAGAAGGGGCTCTCCATCGCCTTCGACCTGGCCACGCACCGGGGCTACGACTCGGACCACCCCAGAGTCGTGGGGGACGTGGGCAAGGCTGGAGTCGCGGTGGACTCCATTCTCGACATGGAGATTCTCTTCTCGGGCATTCCTCTGGGGCAGATGTCCGTGTCCATGACGATGAACGGGGCCGTTCTTCCCGTCATGGCCTTCTACATCGTGGCGGCGGAGGAGCAGGGGGTGAACAGAGCCGATCTGAGCGGCACCATCCAGAACGACATTCTCAAGGAGTTCATGGTGCGCAACACCTACATCTACCCTCCGACGGCGTCCATGCGCATCATCGGCGACATCTTCGCCTACACCTCCCGGAACATGCCCAAGTTCAACAGCATCAGCATCTCCGGCTACCACATGCAGGAGGCGGGCGCCACGGCGGACATCGAGCTCGGCTACACCCTGGCGGACGGTCTCGAGTACATCCGCACCGGGCGGGAGGCGGGGCTCGACATTGACGACTTCGCGCCCCGGCTCTCCTTCTTCTGGGCCATCGGCAAGAACTACTTCATGGAGGTGGCCAAGATGCGGGCCGCCCGGATGCTCTGGGCCAAGATCGTGCGGCAGTTCAATCCGAGAAAGGCCAAATCCATGGCGCTCCGCACCCACAGCCAGACCTCCGGATGGAGCCTCACCGCTCAGGACCCGTTCAACAACATCGCCCGAACCTGCATCGAGGCCATGGCGGCGGCGCTGGGGCACACCCAGTCGCTGCACACGAACGCCCTGGACGAGGCCATCGCGCTGCCGACGGACTTTTCCGCCCGGATCGCCCGGAACACCCAGCTGTACATCCAGGACGAGACGAGCGTGTGCAAGGTCATCGATCCTTGGGGCGGCTCCTACTACGTGGAGAGCCTCACGGACCAGCTCATGCGCCGCTCCTGGGCGCACATCCAGGAAGTGGAGCAGCTGGGGGGCATGGCCAAGGCCATCGACACTGGGCTTCCCAAGATGCGCATCGAGGAGGCCGCGGCCCGGCGCCAGGCCCACATCGACTCGGGCCGGGAGAGCATTCTGGGGGTCAATGCCTTCAAGCTGGCCCAGGAGGACCCCATCGACATCCTGGAGGTGGACAACTCGGCGGTCCGGGTGGCACAGATCCGGCGGCTGGAAAAGCTCCGGGCCGGACGTGACCCCGAACGGGTGCGGCGGTGTCTCGATGCCGTCACCCGCTCCATGGAGACCGGCGAGGGCAATCTCCTCGAACTGGCGGTGGAGGCGGCCCGGGCCCGGGCGAGCCTTGGGGAGATCTCCGACGCCGTGGAGAAGGTCTGCGGGCGCCACAAGGCGGTGGTGCGCTCCATCTCGGGCATCTACAGCAGCGAGTTCGCCGACGAGGATGTCATCGCGGAGGTGCGGCGGATGACCGAGGAGTTCGAGAAGCGCGAAGGGCGGCGTCCCCGGATCCTGGTGGCGAAGATGGGGCAGGACGGGCACGATCGAGGGGCCAAGGTGGTGGCCACGGCCTACGCGGACATGGGGTTCGACGTGGACGTCGGCCCTCTCTTTCAGACGCCCGAGGAGACCGCCCAGCAGGCAGTGGACAACGACGTGCACATCGTGGGCATGAGTTCTCTCGCGGCGGGACACAAGACGCTGCTTCCCCAGCTCGTGGAGGAGCTGGAAAAGCGCGGGCGCGGGGACATCATGGTTATCGTGGGCGGCGTCATTCCGCCCCAGGATTACGAATTTCTCCGGCAGCACGGCGCGGCGGCGATCTACGGTCCCGGCACGGTCATTCCCGCGGCGGCGAGGGAGATGCTGGAAATCCTCGACAGGCGTCTCGACGCGACGAGGGACTTCTGAGAATGCACGACGAAACCTACAGGCCGGACTGGGTCCCCGAGGACGCGGGCTCCCAGTTCGCCTGCCGGGTCATGCGCGGGCGCGAAGGCGTGCGGGACGGGGCCGGTCCCGCTTCTTTCCCCGCCGCACCGCCCTCGGCGAGGCGGTTTTCCCTGGATGACTACGAGGCGGGGGTCCTCGCGGGAGACCGGATGATTCTCTCCCGGGCGATCACGCTCGTCGAGAGCAACGCGCCTCGCCATTTCGAGCCCGCCCAGGAGCTGGTCCGGCGTCTTCTGCCCCACACGGGGGAGACGACCCGGGTGGGTATCACGGGTGTTCCCGGAGCGGGCAAAAGCACCTTCATCGAGGCGCTGGGATGTCTGCTCTGCGACCGGGGGCACCGGGTGGCGGTGCTCGCCGTGGATCCGAGCAGCTCCGTCTCGGGGGGAAGCATCCTGGGCGACAAGACCCGCATGGAGCTGCTCTCCCGACATCCCCGGGCCTTCATACGCCCCTCGCCCTCCGGAGGAACCCTCGGAGGAGTCACCCGGAAGAGCAGGGAGACGCTGCTTCTCTGCGAGGCCGCGGGGTACGACGTCGTTCTGGTGGAGACCGTGGGCGTCGGCCAGGGGGAGACCACGGTGCGCTCCATGGTGGACTTTTTCCTGGTACTGGTGCTCACCGGCGCCGGCGACGAACTTCAGGGGATCAAGAAGGGCGTCATCGAGCTTGCCGACGCGATTCTGGTCAACAAGGCCGACGGGGACAACCGTCGGAACGCTCTCGTCGCCCAGGCCGACTACAATCAGGTTCTCCATTACCTGCGGCCCGGAACGGAGGGATGGACCACCCGGGCCTACACCTGCTCCGCCCTGACGGGGGAGGGAATCGCGGATATCTGGGCGGTGGTCCTCGAGTTCCGGCGGCTGGTGCGGGAATCGGGATTCTTTCAGCGGCGGCGCTATCTCCAGACCCTGGCCTGGGTGGAGAGCATGGCGGAGGAGCATCTCCGCAACCGGATGGCGCAGAATTCCGCAGTGGCCGCCTGCCGGGAGGATATTCGGCGCCGCGTTCTCACGGGGGATATTTCGCCCACTGCCGCGGCGCGGGAACTGATCGACGCGATGGAGAAGGCCTTCTTCCTTCCTGTGGACGTGCCTTCTTCTGATGGAGCGCGTTTCGTCCGGTCCTCTCCGGACTGAGGGGTCGGAGAGGACCGGAAGCGGGAGGAAGCACGCCGAAGCCAAAACAGCACCCGGACCGGAACCAAGCCGGCGGCCCTTGTGGCCGCCGGCTTTTTGTTTTTTCGGGCGCGACTTCTTCCCCTTCGGCTGGTCCTTGTGCTACGATGGAGTGGTCACCGGGGAAAGTGGAGACGACGGAAAAGCTCTCCCCTGCCGGGACCGGATTCCGCCCCGTGCTTCTGGAGAGCGGCGCATGTTCGGGGCCACGGATGGCTCGTTCGAGTACCGGGTTTTTGCCGGTGCGGCGGTTTGTCGGGAGTTTTTTCAGTTTGGGTGGGAAGGAGGGCGGATCGTGTGAAGAACGGAAATCTTCTCCTCGTGGCGTCTCCCCGGGAGGCTCCGGGTGTGGTTGCGACGCTCGAGAGAAATGGTTTTGCCGTGGCGGCCGTTCCGGATGTCCTCCGGGCAAGGCACACGCTGGAGCGCGGTCCTTCGCCGGACCTGGCCCTGCTGGATCTCGACGTGCCGGAAAACTGCACTTCCGCGGCAATGGCGGCCCTTGCCTCCCGCGTGCCTCTGGCCTTTCTCTTCGGAACGGCCCCTCCGGAGGTCGTGGCCCGGACCGAGGAGATTCCTTCCCTCGGGTACGCGCCGAAGGGCGCGGGAGAGACGCTGCTCTGTGCGGCTCTCCGGAGAATGCTCGCCCTCGCCGCTGAAGGAAAGTCCCGCCGGAAGACGGAATTTTCCGGGGTTCTCCCTTTTTCCACGTTGCCGTCCGCAAAGCCGGAGACGACAGAACCGTTCCCGGCCGCGAAGGCGGCGCTGCTCGCCACGATTCTCGACGCGATGCCGAGCCCGGTGTTCTTCAAAGATCTCCAGGGTGTCTACCGGGAGTGCAACGCCGCGTTCTGCGCGTTTCTCGGACGTGCCCGGGAGGATGTCCTGGGGGCCACGACCTTCGATGTCGCTCCGGCGGAGCTCGCGGAGGTGTACCATCGGGCCGATCTGGATCTTCTCGCCCGGGGTGGGAACCAGCGCTACGAAAGTCCGGTGCCCTACCGGGACGGCTCGCGTCGTCACGTTCTCTTTTCCAAGGCGGTGGTGCGGGACGGAGAGGGGCGCCCTCTCGGCTTGGTGGGCGTCATGACGGACGTGACGGAGCGCAAGCGTGCCGAGGATGTCCTGCGCACCCGGGAGGCGTACCTTCGGGCCGTCTTCGACAACGTGCCCCACGTGCTCTGGCTCAAGGACAGGGAAGGGCGTTATCTCGCCGCGAACGAAGGGCTGGCCGGAATGTACGGTGCTGCAAGCGCCGAGGATGTTCTCGGCCGTGGAGAGCATGACTTCTGGCCTCCCGAGATTGCCGAGTGCTATCTCGCGGAGGACCGGAAGGTCATGGAGGAGCGGACGCGGCTGTTTTTCGAGCAGAAGATTCAGACGCCCGAAGGGGTGCGCCTCTTCGAGACCTTCAAGACCCCCATTCTGGACGACGAAGGAGAGCTTCTCGGCACGGCTGGGTTCTCCCTGGACGTGACGGAACGGCGCACCGAGGAAGAGCGCGTCCTGGAACGCCATGCCCAGCTCCTCGCCATCTTCGACGGGTTGGACGAGCTGGTCTTCGTGGTGGACATGACTACCAGGGAGATGCTCTTCGTGAACCGCAAGACAAGGGAACTCTTCGGCCGGGATCTCGCGGGAACGTGCTGCCACCGTTCCCTCCAGGCCCGGGAGGATGTCTGTCCCTTCTGTTTCCTGGAGCAGCTCACCGCTGAACCGGGCACGCCCCTGCGGCGCGATGTGGCGAGCCCCGTTCTGGGACGGTATTTCGCCGCCACCGTCACGTGCATTCCCTGGACGGACGGTCGTCCGGTCATGCTCGCCCTGGCGATGGACATGACGGAGCGCAAGCGCATGGAGGAGGAACTGCGGCGCTCCGGAGAGAAATTGACCGAGGCGCTGCAGGAGCGGAACGCTCTCCTGCGGGAGCTGCAACACCGCATCAAGAACAGCCTCGCCATCATCGTGTCCCTCGTGCGCCTGGAGTCGAACCGCTCCGAAGTGCCCGCCGTTCGGGAGAGCCTTGCCGTGGTGGCGGGTCGCATCGCCTCCCTGGCGGTGCTCTACGATGCGCTCTACGGGTCGGGAAGTGTCCACGAGGTGGATCTGGGGCGCTATCTCCACAGGCTCTGCACGTCTCTGCTCGAAAGTTACGGCGTCGAAAAAGGGCGGATCGGCCTGTCCGTTCCGGGGGCGGAGCGCGTGCTCTTCGACGCGAGAAGGGCCATCTCCGTGGGGCTCATGGTGAACGAGCTGGTGACCAACGCGGTGAAACACGCCTTTCCCGAGGGGCGAGGCGGCGAAGTGACCCTCCGGGTCGCCCGGGAGGACGGGGCCGTGTTCGTGGACGTTGCCGACGACGGCGTCGGTTTTGCCTGCGAGGCCGTGCCCGAGGGCGGCGGAGCCGAACCGGCGGCGGAATTTCTTGCCACATCGGGAGCGGGGGCGGGGCTGCGCCTGCTCGACCTGCTGGCGAAACAGCTCGATGCCAGGGTGGAGCGCTTCGCCGGACCCGAGGGGAAGGGCACGTGCTTCCGCATTGTCCTTCCAGAAGAAGCGCTCTCCGGGGAGGTGGCGGACGAGGAATGAGACGGAGCGGCGACCCGAAAAGGGGCGCCGCGGAGTGGCCGAAGAAACCGGACAGACCGGGCACATCAGACAGACGACCGAAGGAGGCGACCTGTTCATGGAAGGCAGATTCGGGTGGAAACGGCGTATCGGTGTGGTGCTGGCGGCGCTGGTGCTGTTGGGCGTTGCCGCGGGAACGCTTTGGGCGGAGGTTCCCTCCGCCTACGAGGAGGGGTGGCGCTTCGGCATCGCCTACCGGAGCGAGGTGGCGGGCAATCTCGCCGTCATGCATGACGCTTCCGTGGCGCGCGGAACCGACCGGACCGCCGTTCTCTCCGCGGCCCGGGAGCGGGAGGCACTGTTCCGGGAGGTGCTCCCCGCCAAGGTGGAGTGGATGCGCGGCGTGGCCGACGGCGCGGGTGTCCCCTACGAGGACGTGCTGCTCTACAATGCCGCGGACCGTCTGATGACGGGGTTCGTGGGCGAGTGCACGACCTTTGCCGCCTCCGGAAAGGCCCTCGCGGGAGGCAAGGGAACCCTCATCGCCAAGAACCGCGATCTCGGGCCGAACACCCTCAGCGAAGTGGCCATGGAAGAGGGAGGCACCTTCGCCGCCACCGACGCCTACAAGGCCGCCTACATCGACATTCCCCAGGCGGAGACCGCCTATCGGTTCGTCGGCTCCCGCTCCGCGGGGCGCTGGGGATACGGAATGGGGATCAACGAGCATCAGGTCACCGTGGCGGACAACGACGCCCCCACCCGGGACGAACTCGCCTTCGACAAGGGGCTCCACGACAACGACTACGTGCGCCTCGTTCTCGAACGGGCGAAGACCGCCCGGGAGGGCGTGGAGGTGCTCACGAAGCTGACGGAGAAGTACAGCCAGGCCTGGAACTCCATCATCTTCGAGATCGGAGATCCGAACGAGCTGTGGATCGTGGAGATTGCGGGAAAGCGCTGGGTGGCCAAGCAGTACAGGGACACCTTCACGGCCCGGTCCAACCAGTTCCAGATCACCGACGACTACGATCTCGCCGCGGAGGATCTGCTCTCCTTCGCCCAGTCCAAGGGATGGATCGGCAAGGATGTGACGGGCAAGATCAACTTCCGCGCCGTCTACGGCACCACCGAACTGTACCCCGAGGACAACGAAAAACTCGAGGAGCGCCCCGCCGCGGAGACCCTGTACAACACGGAAATGCGGTACCGTCGGGCCATGGAACTGCTCCAGGGCATCTCCGGCCGCATTTCTCCCGCAGCCATGCTCCCCCTGGTGCGGGACCACTACGACACCTACCCCCTCCCCAGCGGCAAGGTGCTTGAGCTGAAGCAGGTGCCCTACTACAGCACCCCCCTCGCGCAGGACGAGCGCCAGGAGTGGATGACTGTCTTTCCCGAGAAGGACACCGTGGAGGTTTCCGTCTTCCCCAGGGCGATCTGCCACCACGCTTTCGAGGGCATCACCGCCGCAACGGCCATCCTCTCGGCCCGGCCGGACGTGCCGAACGAGCTGGGGCTGATGCTTCACGCCTACATGCAGCCGTGCAACAGCCTTTTCATTCCCTTCTACACGGGGGCCTCCTCCCTTGACGGGCGGTACAGCACCCCCGATGCGGGATCGCGCTTCTTCCAGATCTCGAAGATGGCCTTCGGTGCCTACGAGCTCTACCACGCCCCGCTCCGCATCGTCTTTGATCCCTACGAGGCGAGCCTCTTCAAGGACATGGAGGCCATGGAAAAAGAGTACCGGCGTCTCAAAAAAGACGGTGCCGACGAGGAAGCTCAGGCGCTGCTCGACGAATTTCTCTACGCCCGGTGGGACAGCGCTCTCGCCGCCGCCGACGAAGGGCTGACCCGGATGCTCGAGGCCGCCGCGGCCTCTTCCGCCTGGTCTCGCTGACGGCCGTGCCCGCCCGGGATCTTTGTATGCCGGGCGGGCGTTTTTTCGTCGCCCTGTTCCCGGGCCGGTTCAGTTTCTTGGCCTGACGCCACCCCTGCGGCCGAGGCGGAACCCGTCGCAGTAGAGACCGGCATGACCCGCCGCAGTGTTGGCCGAACGCGCTGCCCCTTCGTGAGGGGTGGCGCGTTTTTGTATTGATTTTAGTTTTAACGAACCTCCCGGGCATTTCGTTGGAAAAAGAGAAATGTATCATTGACAAAAAGGAGCGAGGAGAATAAAGTGAATAAAATCACCAATGAAACCTGCGCAATCCCGTGGATTTGACAGGTTTCAAGGAAAAGGACAAGGAAGTTGTCGCCGTGTGCGGCCTTTACTGCCGGGCCTGCTCGCTGTTCATCGCGAGCACGGAGGATCCGGCGCGGCTGGAGCGGATCGCACGGGAGGCGAAAATCGCCTCCGCAGGGAGGGGCTATGTGTCGAAAACTGGAGGAAATGAGCGCTTTTTTCAACGCCCGCGTGGACGGGTACGAGGAGCATCAGCGCACCTGCATCGATGGTGGAGAGGCGTGCTACCGGGAAGTTTCCCGGCACATTCCTGCCGGAACGCGCGTCCTGCTTGATCTGGGTTGCGGGACGGGGCTGGAGCTGGACTACATTTTTCCAGATTTCCCAGGATTGGAAGTGACGGGAATCGACGTAGCGGACAAAATGCTGGAGCGACTGTCGGAAAAGTTTCCGGACAGGAACCTCCATTTGGTGAACGGAAGTTATTTCGATGTCGAATTTGGATGCCGTGCCTTCGATGTCGTGCTGTCCGTGATGTCGTTGCATCACTTCACGCACGAAGAGAAGCTGGGGCTTTACAGGAGGGTGCTCAGGAGCCTGAGGCCAGGCGGGGTCTATATCGAGGCCGATTACATGATCAGCTCCAACGACTGGCGTCTGGAGGAGTTCTTTTTTTCGGAGAGGGAACGTCTCAGAAGCGAACAGGGAATGGCCGACGAGTTCTGTCATTGCGATGTGCCCTGCACCGTGGACAACCAGAAGCGGCTGCTGAAGAAGGCTGGATTTCTCCGAGTGGACGAGAGGTGGAGCGTCGGAAACAGCGTCGTTTTGGTCGCGGGGAAACCGTTTTTCTGAAGTGCGTGTCCGCGCAGGAGAAACGTTCGCAGCAGGTTTGCTGTCGTCTGCGTCCACTGCGGTACACCGGGGCGGTGCTGCGCCCGGCCGCTTCGGAAGCGGAGCGCGCGAATGGCTTTGCGCAGAGGGGTTTGCGCCGTTCGCGCAGGGGGAACGGAGAAGTCGCGCCGCGTCGAGTGAGGAGGAGGATGAGTCATGAAGGATCAGGTTGCCGGTTTCGAGGAGAAGGACAAGGAAGTTGCCGCCGTGTGCGGCCTTTACTGCCGGGCCTGCTCGCTGTTCATCGCGAGCACGGAGGATCCGGTGCGGTTGGAGCGGATCGCCCGTATGTTTTCGACCACCCCGGAGGATGTCGCCTGTTTCGGGTGTCGCTCCTCCAAGCGTGCGCCCGTTTGTCGGAACTGTGATTTCGTGGCCTGTGCCGCCGGTCGCGGGGTCGAGTTCTGCAGCGAGTGCACGGAGTATCCCTGCGCGGAGCTCACGGAGTTTCAGGCGGCGAAGCCCCACCGGGCCGAGCTGTGGGAGGATCTGAACCGCATCCGCGACGAGGGGTGGCGGACCTGGCTCGCGGAGGTGGAAAAACGCTATGCCTGTTCCGCCTGCGGCACCCGGAATTCCGCCTACGATCTCGCCTGCCGCTCCTGCGGGGCCGAGCCGAGCTGCGCCTACGTGGAGCGCCACGGCGAACGCGTCCGGCGTCATCTGCAGAAATGATCCGGGGAGAAATGCTCTGAAGAAACAGCCCGGATAACTCCGCCAAAAAACAGCGACGCGGAGAAGAAACGCGGAAAGCCGCGAACGTCGTTCCGGGGTCGACCGCCTTCGCAAGGCAGAACGCGAAGGCGGTCTTTTCGATCCTTTCCTTGCGGCGCACATTCCTGCGCGCCGCTTGCCTCGCGTGTGCTCAGGCCGAAACGGGGCTGCAGATCTCCACGAGAAAACCGTTGTTGTCCCGCACGTAGCTCACGGTCTGTCCCCAGGGTTTCGTCACCGGCGCCAGAACGGAGACCGCCCCCGCCGCCAGCGCCCTTTCGTAGTCCTTGTCCACGGACTCGGTGAGGAAGGCTACCTCCGCCGCGGGAGGTGTTTCCCCGGGCCGGGTGGGGCGCACCGCCAGGTCCATGGTGTCGATGAGTTCCTCCGCGCAGAAGGCCAGGGCGGTCGCCCCCGTCTCCATTTCCGCGAACTGCCCGCTCTCGTGGACGAACCTCCGGGAGAGCCCGAAGGCCTTCTCGTAGAACGCTACCGTCTCCGCCACATGGGGAACATACAGAATCACGTATCCGAGTCGCATCGCTCTTCCTCCTTCATCCTTGCCTCCCGATTCCGTTCGGTGTGTTTTCTTCTCCGCTTCCTTACCGCTCCAAGGGTATACTATACATTCTAACGTCTGCGGTGTCGTAGGTGGAGCTCGTTCCCGTCGTCTTTCCGATTGGGGTAGGGAGTTTCTGCAGGTGGTGAAGGCGGGAATTTGGCCGGGAAGAAAGGTGGAAGCGGCACCATGGCCCTTTCCGTGGAAGAGACACTTTCGCTCAGTGCACTGTCGGGTATCGGCGTGCTGGCTGGTGCCAGAGGCCTCGCCACGCGCTTTGTGGAGACCGTGGTGGTCATCGACGTGCCCGACGCGCATCGCTGGATTCGCGGAGGGGAGATGCTCATCTCCTCCGGTTACCTCTTTTCGAAGAACCCTCTGGAACTCCTCCCCCTGGTGGAAGGGTGTGCACGGTCGGGTGCTGCGGCACTGGGCATCAAGGTGGGGCGATTTCTGGGGAGACTTCCTCACGAAGTGCTCTCGCTCGCGGATTCGCTTGATTTTCCCCTCCTCGACGTTCCTTCCCGAATCAACCATGTGGATATCATCAATCCGATTCTGTCCGCGCTGGTGAATCGTCAATACGAGATCCTGAAAAAATCGAGTACTGTGCGGGACCACTTTCTGGAACGCATCGCCGAAGGCGGCCAGGTTCAGGAAATTTTGGACGGGTTCGAGTCCTTCACGGGGTGTCCCATCGCGTTTGCGGACCATGTGCGGGGCCGGCGCTGCTTTTCCGCAGGAATGCCCGCGCATGTTCGGGAGCGGTGGGAGGATGGCGGGGAGGAGCCCCTTGTCGTGGCGGGCAGGGCGGTGGGCTCTCTCTCCTTCCTCCCCGGACGGGAGCCCCTTTCCCCTCTGGAACAGGCTGTGCTGGCCCACGCCAAGACGGCCATCATGATTCTCGCCCAGCACAACTTGGCTCTCCTTGCCGCGGAATCCAGGCACAGGGACGAATTTCTCCAGGAACTGCTCTTCCGGAGGGGTGTGCAGACGCCGGAACTTCTGGCGAGAGCGCGGCTTGTGGGATGGCGACACGAAGGGCCGCTTCTGGTGGCCCTGCTTTCCGGCGGACGTGCTTCCGGGGACAAGGCGGAGAGATGGCCGGGAAGGACGATCCCGATCTGCCGGCCTTTTTTCTCGGGATTCGTGGAGGCCGCTCTTCCCGGTGCGCTGTGGACGGATATGGGATCCCTGTGGGCACTGCTGATTCCTCTGACGGCGCCGGAGGAATCGGAGCGGATCGTCCTCGCCGTGGAGATGATCCGTGCCCGTGTGGAGGAGCGGACCGGGTGCCGCCAGAGTGCGGCCCTCGGCTCGGTGAAGCGGACTCTCGCCGAGGCGGGGGAAAGCTACGCCGAGGCGAGGGAGACGCTGGACATCCTTGAGCGGACGCATCGGGAGGGACTCTCCGTGCGCTGGGACGAACTGGGGCTCGAACGCGTTCTCGCGGGGCTCCGCGGCGCGGAGGAGGGGAAGCGCTTTGTCCGGAAGCGGCTTGGCCCGCTGCTCGATGCCGAAACGAGGTACCCCGGGCGTTCCGCGGAACTCCTCACCACACTGGAAGCGCTCTGCCGAAACAACTGGAACGGCAGGAACACCGCCAGGGATCTCTCCGTCCACTACAACACGCTGAAATACCGCATGGAATCCCTGCGGACTCTGCTCGATCTCGACCTGACCGACAGCAGGAATCGCCTTGAACTTCACCTCGCCCTTCTCCTCCACGGAATGGACATACCGTATTCGAATTGATTGTCCATTCCGTTTCCATTCCCGGATATGTTCTCACTTTTTCGAACAGTCACCCCCCTTTTTGTTGTTCTGCTACACCGATGTGGAGAGGTGTCGAGCCAGCTAGCATTGTCCTCGGTTGAAGGCACACGAGCCTGAATCGAAGGGGGAATGCAGTGTGGAATTCAAGAGCGGTATTGAACCGACAGGGGCGTTTTGTTCGTTCGAGCTGACCCGTGGGGCACTCGTGCTGGTTCGGGATGTCATGCTCGCCCGTCCCGGCGAGACCGTAGTGATCACCTGCGACAGTTCGGGGGACCGCCGAGTGGCCGAGGCGGTGGCGGAAGCGGCGTTTTCCGTCTCCGCGATACCGGTTCTCCTGTACTATCCGACACCGCTCCAGACCTTCGCGAGCGAGATGACGCCGCCCATGGCGGCGGCCACTGCGGCGGCGGACATCTGGATCGAGTTCGCCTACGCGACGGTCATGCACTCCCAGAGCTGGCGCGATGCACTGAAGGCCGGATGTCGCTACATCAACCTTACGGGGATGGACGTCAGAATGATGGTGAACTGTATCACCAGAGTGGAGTACGACCTGATGGTCGAGCTGGGACGGCATTTCCAGAAGGTGCTCGAGGGGGCGGACAAGGTGGAGGTGCGCACCGCGAGGGGGACCGATCTCGTGGGATACAACCGGGGCAGGAAAGTGCGCCTTTCCGGGGAGAAGGCCACGAAGAAGGGATATCCCATCATGCTGGGTGGCCAGGTGAGCTGGTGTCCCGAGGAGGAGAGTATCGGCGGCACGCTGGTCTTCGACGGAGCGGTTTTTCCGCCGGAACAGCTCGGGATTCTTCGGGAACCCATCCGCCTCGAACTCGAGGGCGGGGTGGTGACTTCCATCGAAGGGGGAGCGGAGGCGGATGTTTTCCGTGCGTGGATGGCCTCCTTCGAGGACGCGAACATGTATCGTCTTGCGCACTACTCGCTTGGGTTCAACCCGGGCGTGACGGCACCGACGGGACGCATCGTCGAGGACGAGCGGGTGTTCGGGTGTATCGAATTCGGCCTCGGAAGCCAGGGGGCGGCGATCATGGGGAAGTGCTGGGCCGCCGCGTCCCACACGGACGGCGTGGTGCTCGCTCCCACGATTCTCCTGGACGACGAGGTCTTCGAGGAGGACGGCGTCTACCGCGATCCGACGGCGCGGGATCTCTGTCGCCGCATGGGTGTGGAGGGGTACTGAGGATTTCCGATGACGGAACTCGATCAGGTCATCAACGCGCTCTTTCCCGATATTCTCCGATCTGTCCAGGAGTCGGTGCGCATTCCCAGTGTTCTCGGCGAGCCTCGGCAGGGGAAGCCCTTCGGCGAGGAGATCGACAGGGCACTCTGTCATGCTCTGGAAACAGCGCGATCCCTGGGGCTCCGGACGGGAAACCTCGGGGGATACGTGGGGTATGCGGAATACGGCGAGGGACCGGAGACGGTGGCGGTTCTGGGGCACCTGGACGTCGTGCCCGCCGGAAGCGGATGGACGCGTCCTCCCTTCGACGCGGTGCTCGAAGGAGATCGTCTCTATGGGCGCGGCACTGTGGACGACAAGGGGCCCATCATCGGAGCTCTGTGGATTCTGCACTGTCTCGACCGGTGTGGCATCGTTCCGGGACGGCGCATCCGCGTTCTTCTGGGAACCGACGAGGAGAGCGGCCGCCGCGACATGCCGAGGTATCTCGCCGAAGAAAAGGCGCCGCACTGCGGTTTCACTCCCGACGGTGCGTTTCCCGTGGTGAACGCCGAGAAGGGGCAGCTCCGGCTGTCCCTTTCCAGACAGCTTTCCGAAGGAGATGCGGTGCGGCTTGTGGCTTTCGAGGGCGGAACCGTGATCAACGCTGTTCCGGGGGAGGCCTCGGCGACACTGGCCTCCGGGGCGTTCTCTCCGGAGCGCCTCATCGCCGCACTTCGGGCGACGGCCCGAAAAAACGGATGCGAGGCGCGGATCTCCGGGACGGGAAGCCTCGTCTCCCTGACGGTGAAGGGGCGTTCCGCCCACGGCAGCACTCCGGAGCTCGGCGTGAATGCCCTGCCGCTTCTCGCCGGGCTGCTCGTGGAGACATTCCCCGAAGAACCCTGGGCACCTGTACTGGAAAGAACCGCGTCGCTCCTCCTGGGCGACACGGAAGGCCGAGGCCTGGGCATCGCCGCGGAGGACGCCCCGTCGGGGCGGCTCACCTGCAATGCAGGGCTCGCTTCGTTGAAGAATGGACACCTTTCCGTATCACTCGACATTCGCCACCCCGTGACCTTCGACCAGAAGGAGCTTCTCCGTGCCGTGGAGGTCCGGGCGCTTGAGGAGGGGTATGCCGTGTCTGTTCTCCGGAAAGCGCCTCCGCTCTGGATTCCCGAGGATGCCGAGCCCGTGGGGACGCTTCTCCGGGTCTATCGCGAGCAGACGAGGGAGGATGCCCGTCCGCTCTCCATGGGGGGTGGCACCTACGCGAAATCGCTTCCCCGCACGGTCGCCTTCGGCCCCCGGTTTCCGGGATGTCCCGATCTGGCGCATCAGCCGGACGAGTACCTGATTTTCGAGGAATATCTGCGGTTGCTCAGGATCATGGGTGCCGCCATGGTCGCCCTGTCCTCGTAGGATGTCGTCGGCTGCGACGGTGCGGTACCCTGGGGCGGAGTGTCGCAAGAGGAAGGAGTGATCACCGTGTACGTCAGGGAAAAAGTGAGGGCACTCGAACCACAGACGCTTTTCTTGAGCGTGATCGTCTCTGTTTTTTCCGCCATTATCTGTATGCAGCTCATCGCCAAAGTCGGCATTCCGGCAAACACGTCGATTCTCGGCGCCGTCATCGCCATGGCGCTCGCCCGCATGCCCTTTGCCTGGATGAAATCCTTTCGTTCCCTCGAACGGCAGAATCTCGTGCAGACCATGGTCTCCGGGGCCGGTTTCGCTGCGTCCAACTGCGGTTTGCTCGCCGTCGGCATCGTCTATGCCCTCGGAGAGCCCGATCTCGTTCTCCCCATGCTTTTAGGCGCGGGAGCGGCGACGCTCATCGGCATGCATTTCGTCTACAGAACCTTCGACTCGCCCCTGTTTCCCGCCGCCGGTGCCTGGCCCCCCGGCATTGCCACGGCGCAGGCACTCATCGCGGGGGACGAAGGAGGAAAGAAGGCGATCCGTCTTCTCCAGGGCGTCGTCGCGGGTATGGCGGGCAGTTATTTCAAGCTGCCTATGGCCGCCATCGGCATCGTCTTCATCGCGAACATCTTCGCCATGTCCGCGCTGGGCGCCGGCCTTCTCGTTCGCGGCTATTCCCTGCCTCTCTTCGGTGTGGACCTCGGTAAGACCTACATTCCCCACGGTGTCATGATCGGGGCGGGCCTCGTCTCTCTGCTGCAGGCATTTCGCGTCATCTTCGCAAGGCATCGGACCGTCTGCGGAGAGGCTGCCACCGGAGAAGGCGTGGCGCCTCTCTCCGTGACCGCCGGGGAAACCCGCCGGGCCATCGCGGTCCACGTTCTTCTCTTCGGCGTCGGTGCCCTCGTTCTTGCTCTGGCGGGCGGCCTTCTGACGACGATGTCCCTTCCCACGCTCCTGCTGTGGCTCGCCTGGGCGACCTTTTCGGCGTCGACGGCCCCCATCCTCGTCGGTCTCTCCGCTATGCATTCCGGCTGGTTTCCCGCCTTCGCCATCAGCATCATTTTCCTGAGTCTCGGCCTGTTTATGGGATTTCCGGCGAAAGCCCTCGCTCTTCTCGTCGGCTACATCGCCTGCACAGGTCCCTGTTTCGCCGATATGGGATACGATCTCAAGACCGGCTGGTTCATTCGGGGGTGTGGCAGTGACGCCTCCCTGGAGAGGGAGGGGCGCAAGCAGCAGGTCATCGCCGAGATGGTGGGCGGTGTGATCGCCATGCTCGTCGTGTACCTTCTCATGGACATGCATTTCAGGCTCGATCTGCTGGCACCGGTGAGCCGGGTGTTTGCCGCGACAGTCGGTGCGGGAGCGAATCCGTCTCTGCTGCGGGAGCTGGCTCTCTGGGCGGTGCCGGGCATGCTGATTCAGTTCGTCGGTGGTCCGGGAAGAGCCATGGGGATTCTCTTCGCCACGGGGCTCCTGATCAACAATCCCGTCTACGGCATCGGTGTCATGGCGGCGGTCGGGCTGCGACTGCTTTTCGGAAAGGAGTGGATGGACATCCGGGAGGCGGGGCTCATCGCCGGGGACGGTCTCTACGGTTTCTTCTCGTCGCTTGTCAGGATCTTCGTTTGAGCGGACCGCCTGTCCGTCTTCGACCGGGTTGGACGGAATGCCTGGAGTTCCTGCCGTCTTTTACTCTCTCGGGGTTCGCGTGGTTCGCAGAATGAAGCATGCCAGAGTGCGTTTTGAGATGTTTGCCCGGGAGGTGGGGATAATCCCACCTCCTTCGTTTTCGTGTTCTCCTTCTCCGGTGCCTCTCGTTTTTTCACGTCGGCACTCCGTCGGGGGTATGCGCTACTTTGTTTTGCTCTATTATACTATACTATATTGTGCGCTTCTACACGCTGCGGCGCCGGCGGTGGCGGCTGGACACCATGGCGATCTTGTCGCGCACCGTAACGCGCTCGATGCTTTCTTCCGACGGTTCCGGAAGAGGGGGGCGGGTGCGCCGCACGTCCTCGTCACTGGAAAGGCCGCGGAAAAATGACCGCACCTTCGGACGAAACGGAAAAGGAGGAGGTTCGCTGTGTACGAAAAGGGCGAGCGCATGACCGACAGGACCGCCCCTCCCGACGAGAAGGCCCTTTGCGGCTGGATGGGGGAGGAGGGGTTCCGGCACTGGAAGTACCTTCTTGAACTGATAGAGGAGCGGTATCCCGGCGTTTTTCCCGGGAACGACTGGATTTTCGGCGGGGCGAAACACGGCTGGAGCCTCCGTTTCCGCAAGTCCAAGTCGTTCTGCACGCTCATTCCCGAACGGGGGCGGCTCGTGCTGCTGTTCGTCTTCGGAGGAGCGGAACGGAAAGCCCTGGAACCGATTCTGCCCCGCCTCTCTCCCGGAGTCCGCGAGGCCTACGAGACATCCTCCACCTATCCCGACGGAACCTGGCTCGCGCTTCCCGTGGACGAGGCGGTGCTGGACGACCTGGATCTTTTTCTGACGGTGAAGCGGAAACCCTCCGCGGGTGCTCGCGGAAACAGGCGGTGACCTGCTTCCCGCTTTCATCGCGGAGTGCGTTGACGCACGCCTTCTCCGATGGTAGGGTTGTACCCTCTCGGTAGAAATACGTACCCGGAAGAATGCGGCGTACCAGAAAAAACCGGGCGGTGAAAGAACAGGGAGGTGGCGTGGTATGGGTGGCATGAAAGGAAAGCGTCTGATCTGGCTGATTCTGGTGTTGAACGTCTTCGTTCTGGGCGGTTGTGGTGGAGGTGGCGGCGGTGGCGCGCCGGACACGGCGGTGTCGGTGACATCCGTGGAGATCCTGTCCGAGGGGGATGTTCATCTCCGGAGTTCCGTGTCGTTGGCGGTGGCTCTCGACAGCGCCGCGGAACTGAGCGATCTCGGCATGGCCTATTATCTCATCAGCAAGGACGAAGAAACGCAGCGGATCGAAAGCTACCACTTCGGCAGCGCATCGATTCCTCTGGTGTCCTCGGGGGAGGGAGTCTACACGCAGACCTTCGTCTTCTCCGACGATGTCCCCGCGGGAACGTACAACCTCGTGATCCAGGTGGATCCCCTCGAATCCGTGCTCCCCAGAGCCATGGTCTTCGAGGCGCCGGAGAGCCTCCTCGTCACCGTCGCGGACGACCGGAACCTGCCGGACCTCGTGCTGCGCGAGCTGCGTCCCCATTCGGCCTATCTGATTCTCAACCACGACGAGCACACCGCCGACAACGTGCGGCGCAGTCACATCGCCGGGACGCTCGATGTGGAATCCGTGGCGTACGGTGCGTCGAACGTGGTCGTGGGGGCCTTCGTGGAAACCGACAGAGGCTACGAGGATGTCCTGCTCTGGGACTCCGCGAGTCGTTCCTACGTGAAGCACCTGATTCTTCCCTCCCTCGACGCGAACACGCTGCAGTCGCTCATGGTGGGTGTCTTCGTTCCCGAGGCCGTGCGGAACCGCCTTGCAGGGCGGACTTCCACAAATTTGAAGTTCGTTGTGGATCCCCTCGGCGCAATCGAGGAGAACGAGGCGGCGGCGGTCATTCCCGCCAGGGGTGACGACAATGAGATCGTTCATCCCGTGAACATCTACGAGGGTGTGCCCGTGGCGGCCTCCGATGCGGCGGGGCTCGCCTTCCAGACGAGCTTCAGTAAAGGCTTCAGCAACACGTATTTCGGCGCGGAAGTGGATTTCCTGGGCAAGGCCTGGTTCGGGATTCAGGGCATCGGCGCCTCCGTTTCCGGCGGCGTTCCCGTGACGATTCTGGGGCACACCTTCGATTTCCTGAAGGCCACGTCGGACGCGCACTACAATCCGATCATGCCCACCGATTCGGCTTTCGATCTCGACGTGGAGTTTGCGGGCATGACGCTCTACAGCAAGAGCGGCAATGCGAACTTCTCCTGGGAGGAGACCTGGCAGATCGAGAAGCGCATGGGCTACTCCCAGACGTTCGTCATCGCCGTCGTGCCCGTGGAGCTGAGCGCGGGAGCGAGCGGAGCCCTGGGCATCAAGGCCACGGTGAACATCGCTGCCGCCTTCGAGGGGACCGTGTCGCCCTTCGTGGACGTCGGTGCCTACGCCTCCGCGGCGGTTAATCTCGCGGTCGCCAAGGGAGGCGTCCGGGGTACGCTCTACCTGGTGGGGTGCACCTTCGACACGACGCTGGGCGGAACCATCGCCGCCGACACGGGGGCGACGCAGCTCACGGGAACGCTCACCGAGAAGGTGGGATACACGCTCAAGGGTCCCAACGGAAAGATCGAGCTCTATGTGGACTGGCCGAAGACCTGCTGGAAATGGCACGTCATCCCCTATCCTTGCGGTTGGCACGAGGCGACCAAATCGCTCGTGAGCTGGTCCGCCTTTTCCAAGAGCGACACGCTCTTCGACAAGCAACAGTCCGTGACGGTGCCGCTCCAGTGACGGAGCTCCGCGAAGGATTTTCATGCGAGTGAACCGTCTCTTCGCCATTCTCGTGGTGCTCTTCCTCTGGATGGGCCTTTGGGGATGGTGGACTCAGCGCGAAGAACGCGAAGTACCCGAACCTCCCCTGGAGGAGGCCCCCGCGCCGGTACTGCGGTGGGAGGGCGGAGCCCGGTACGAGGTGGCGGTGCAGAGCGACATGTTTTCCGGAGAGGCGCCGGATCCTGCGGCGCCTTCCACCCTTCGTTTCTCGGGAGTGCTGCATCTCCGGGTTGCCTCGGCGGACGCGGAGTCCGTGACGGCGGACCTTCGCTTCGGGCCTCTTGCCTGCGAGGTGTTCGGGCAGCCTGCTCCCGAGATGGCGGAGCGTCTGTCCGCGCCCTTTGTCGTGCGCTTTGCCCGGGACGGACGCATTGATGCGGTGCTCCTGCCCGAGGCGATTCCCGAGGGAGAACGCATCGTGGCGGAGGAAGCGCTTCGGGCCGCCGAGATCGTGCTCTCCGGCGACGCGGCCGCCTGGACCGCCCTGGAGTCCCATCGGACGGGGGAGTACGAAGCCCGCTACGAGCGAGGCGAAGGCGGAGCGATCCGTAAGCGGAAGATACGCTATCTCGATGCCGCCTCCCCGGTGCGGGTGGAGGTGCTCTCCTCGGACATGACGGCCCGGCTCTCTTCCACGGTGTGGCTTGCCTCCGCGGAGGGGGTGGAGTTCCTTGCGGCATCGAGCGGCGGCGTGCCCCTCTTTCGGACCCGCCTGGCCTTTTCGCTCCGGGAGATCTCCGGCGAGCCCGACCTGTCCGCTCCGCCGGCGAGGGCAAAGTCCGTATCCGGCAGGGCGACGCCTTCTCCGGCGCCGGGAGCGGCCACGCCCTCTTCCGGGGGGGCAGCCGCGCCCTCTCCGGCATCCGGGAGCGGCGCTACGTCGCCTTCCGAGGCCGGGCGTTTCACGTTGCTGCTTGATGCCTTCGACCGGCGCGACCAGGAGCGGTTCGAGGAGCTGCTCGCCCTGCTGCAGGCCGATCCGGAGCTGGGAGCGGAGGTGGTGTCCCGCATCCTCGACCCGAGGACCGAGGACGCCCTTCAGGCAGCCCTGGTGGATCTGCTCGGCACGAGCGGTACGCCCGAGGCGCAGCGCTTTCTGCTGGGACTGGCGGAAAACCCCGTTGCGTCTTCCATGAACGCGTTGCGGGCGGTCATCGCCCTCGGCGGCGTGGCTTCCCCCACGGAGGAGGCGCAAAGCGGCCTGTGGCGGCTCGCCCGGGCGAAAGGCAACGAGCGGGTGGAGGATCTTGCGAACACCTCCCTTTTGGCGCTCGGTGTCGTCGCCGCGACGCTCGGCACCACCGGCGACCCCGCCGCCGCCGAGGCGTCCCGGTCCATCGTGGACGGGCTGTCGGAGGTGCTCGACGGCGCGAGCGGGCCGGAGCTGCGGGTGACTCTCAAGGCCATCGGCAACACCGGAAACCCCGCGGCGGCGGAACGCGTCGGCGCGTTTCTCCGGGCAGAGGACCCCGCCACCCGGGCCGCCGCCGCGACGGCGCTGCGGCGCATGCCCGGAGAGGCCGTGGAGACGCTCCTTCTTGCCACCCTCGCCGCCGAAAGCGTTCCCCAGGTACGGGGGGCGCTCGTGCGCAGCCTGGGCACCCGCGAGCCGGACGAGCGAATCGTCTCCACCCTCGCCACGAGCGCGCAGGCGGAGGAGAGCCCTCTCGTCCGGGGAGAGATGATCCGCACCCTCGCGAAGGGGAGCGACCGTTTCCCCGCCGTGCGCGAGACCTTTCAGCGCATGCTCGATACCGAGACGGATCCGCAGAATCTGGAGTTGCTCCGCCGGTTCCTCTCGCGGACGCCCTCCGGGCCGTGATTCCCGGGGGTTCGCCCCCTCCCGCGTGGAACCGTGAGGAAGCTGTGCCGCCCCCGCCCTTGACAGAACGACGAATCGGCCTACACTGACGGTGAGCCTGTTCTCGGGGCGGGGTGCGAATCCCCACCGGCGGTATCCCGGCTGTGCCGGGGAGCCCGCGAGCGCTTCGTTCCTCTTCGGGGGAGGGGAGGTCAGCAGATCTGGTGCGATGCCAGAGCCGACGGTGACAGTCCGGACGAGAGAGAGCGAGCCCTCCGCATTCATTTCCCTGCGGCGTGCCCTGCCCGTTGCATTCCTCCCCCGATTCAGGCCTCGACTCGATTCGAGGAGGTCGTTACCGTGAATCCCCATGTCTGTGCCTGCTCCTGTTCTTTGTCCTCTGCCGCGCCTTCACCTTCTTCCGCGGTGTCCCCGCTCCCGTCCGTTCCCGCTCCCACCTTGCCGGCCACGCCTTCCGAGCGCGTCCGCGCCGCCTTGGCGTCACTGCGCCGCGGTGAGGGTGTTCTTGTCGTGGATGACGAGGACCGCGAGAACGAGGGGGATCTGATCTACGCCGCATCGTCCCTCACCGAGGCCCAGATGGCCCTGCTCATCCGGGAGTGCAGCGGCATCGTCTGTCTCTGCCTCCCCGGGGAGAAGATCCGCGAGCTGGACCTTCCCCCCATGGTGGCGAAGAACACCAGCCCCTATCAGACGGCCTTCACGGTCTCCATCGAGGCGAGCGAGGGTGTCACCACGGGCGTCTCCGCCGCGGACAGGGTCCGGACCATCAAGGCCGCCGTGGCGGAGGGTGCCCGCCCGGAGGATCTGCGCCGCCCCGGCCACGTCTTTCCTCTCTGTGCCCGTCCCGGAGGCGTCCTCGAACGGCGGGGACACACGGAGGCCACGGTGGATCTCATGCGCCTCGCGGGGCTGCCTCCCTACGGTGTGCTCTGCGAGCTCACCAATCCCGACGGCACCATGGCCCGCCTGCCCGAGATCCTGCGCTTCGGCGCGGAGCACGGACTTCCCGTGGTGACCGTGGAGGATCTCGCCGCATGGAGAGAAGAATCTCCCGGAGGAACTTCCCGGAGGTGATGTCTTTCCGGACCTGTCGCGGGGCGTTCCGGGGCAGGTCCCGACAAGGTCCGGCCCGGAACGTCGCAATTTCGCTCCGCCCGTTCCCTTCGGAGATGTGCGCCTGGGGCGTGTCCCTTGCCGGATGCGGGGAGTTCTCTTGTGAACCCTGCGCCGCGAACCGTGGACTTTAAACAGCGAGCTGCGACTGAGGCATCCTTCCCGTCAACCGCTCTTCCCGCCGCACCTCGCAACGTCCGCCCGCGCACTGCGCGGGCGTTTTTTCGCCGCCCTGTCGCGCCCTTTTGTGCGGACGTCCAAAAAACGTCCGAATTCCTCCCCGAAGGTTCTTGCTCTGGTCCGATGCGAAAGAACGCATTCTTTTTTATGATGTGAATGAAGAGATTGCGGCATTTCGGCGCGACCGGCGAGCGGCGTGCCCCGACGTGTCGTCAAAGGCACGGACAACGTGTGAGAAGGCGGAACGGGGTACGGAAGAGGGAAACGTGTGCGGCGGTGGTGGGGAACTCCGGAGACCGCCGCGCCGGGGTGGTTCGAATGCGCCGGAAGGCGCGGGGAAGGGAGGCGCATCATGCGGTTGGAACTGCACGAGGTCGTCATTCGGCGCATCGAGTGGGGCGACAGGACGGGGGCCTGGAACGGCGTCCTGACGGTGAACCGCGAGGAGGCCGCCGCGGAAGTGGCGAAGGACGAGCGTTTTGCGTCGGTACGCCTCGATCTGGCCCATCCGGGCGAGAAGGTGCGGATCATTCCGGTGAAGGATGTGGTGGAACCGCGGGTGAAACTTGCCCGGTCGGGGGAGCCCCTCGGCTATTTTCCGGGATTCTTCGCCCCCGCGGGAACCGCGGGGAAGGGGCTCACCCTGGTGCTGCGGGGTGCCGCGGTGGTGACCTGCGGTCCCATCGTGGCCTTTCAGGAAGGGTTCATCGACATGTCCGGCCCGGGGGCGGCCTACACGCCCTTCTCCGAGACGGCGAATCTGGTTCTCACCGTGGAGCCCGATCCGCGCCTGACGAAGCACGCCTACGAGGAGGCGCTCCGGCTCGCGGGGCTGCGCCTGGCGGTCTACCTCGCCACGGCGGCCAGGAACGCGACGCCGGACGCGATCTCCGTTTACGAGAAGGGCAACGTGACCGACGAGGCGATCCGCCTGCCCGATCTTCCTCGGGTGCTCCACGTCTGCATGGCCATCACCCAAGGGCTCCTGCACGACACCTTCGTGCACGGCGGGGACATGAAGGCCTCCCTTCCCGTGCTGCTCCATCCCAATGAAGTGCTGGACGGGGCGGTGGTCTCGGGCAACTGCGTCTCCGCCTGCGACAAAAACACCACTTGGCACCACCAGAACGACCCCGTGGTGCGCGCGCTCTATCGGCGCCACGGCGAGGACCTCAACTTCCTCGGCGTGGTGGTCACCCCCGAGGATGTGCGTCTCGCGGGGAAGGAACGGGCCGCCTCCATGAACGCGACCCTTGCGGAGAGCCTCGGCGCCACCGGCGTGATCATCACCGAGGAGGGGTACGGCAATCCCGACACCGATCTCTGTCTCAACGCCAAGCAGATGGAGCGCCGGGGCATTCGCACGGTGATCATCGCCGACGAGGCGGCGGGCACGGACGGCGCGAGCCAGGGGCTTGCGGATTCCACCCCGGAGATAGCGGCCTTTGTCTCCACGGGCAACGTGAACGAGATGATCGAGGTACCCGCCATGGAGCGTGTGCTCGGCTATCCCGACGCCATCGCTCTTCTCTCCGGGGGCGCCCCGGAGAGCCTGCGTTCCGACGGCAGCATGTTCGTTGAGCTGCAGTCCGTCATCGGTTCCACCTGCGAGCTCGGCGCCGGTCGCTGGGGCTGCGCGGAATTCTAGGCGTGTCTCGGGAAGGGAGGAACGGACCGTGACGTATCGTATTGTCCACTACACCAACCAGTTCTTCGCGGGGCTCGGCGGGGAGGAGAAGGCGGATCTGCGCCCCCTCGTCCGCCCCGGTGCAGTAGGTCCCGCTCTGGGGCTCGAACAGGCCCTCGGGGGAGAGGCTGTCGTTGTCGCCACGGTGATCTGCGGGGACAACTACATGGCGGAGAACCTCACCTCCGCCACGGAGGAAGTTCTCGCCATGATCCGGGAACACACTCCCGACGCGGTCACCGCGGGACCCGCCTTCAACGCCGGGCGGTACGGAACGGCCTGCGGCGCCGTGCTGGAGAAGGCCGCCGCCGTGCTGAAGGTCCCCGTCGTGAGCGGCATGTACCCGGAGAATCCCGGCGTGGAACTCTACGGCAGGAACGTGGTTCTCGTGAAAACCGGCGACAGCGCCCGGGGCATGAAGGACGCCCTGACGAAAATGGCGGAGGTGACGCGCAAACTCCTCCGCAAGGAGCCCCTCGGACCGGCGAAGGAGAGCGGCCTGCTCCCCCGGGGGATCCGGCGGAACGTCCTTCATGAGAAGAACGGCGCGGAGCGGGCGGTGGAGATGCTTCTGGCCCGCCTGCAACAGCAGACCTTCGCCACAGAGTACCCCATGCCGACCTTCCGGCGGATTTCCCCGGCGCCTCCCGTGGGGGATCTGCGCAGGGCCACCATCGCCCTCGTCTCCTCCGGCGGCGTCGTTCCCAAGGGCAACCCGGACCGCATCCGGGTCTCCTCCGCGGAATCCTACGGCGCCTACGACATCAGCGCACTGACGGACTTGACCCCCGAGAACTACGAATCCATCCACGGCGGCTACGACCGGGTATGGGCGAACGTGGACCCTGACGTGGTGATCCCCCTGGACGTGATGCGCGCCCTGGAAAGAGAGGGCGCCTACGGCAAACTGCACCCCGTGCTCTACACCACCACCGGAACGGGAACTTCCGTGGCGCATGCGGAGCGCTTCGGCCGGGAGATCGGTGCCGCCCTCAGGGAGGCCGGTGTTGACGCAGTGATTCTCACCTCCACCTGAGGCACCTGCACTCGATGCGGCGCATCGATGACGCGGGAGATCGAAGCAGCGGCGAACATTCCGGTGGTGCAGATCGCCACCATCGTGCCCATCATGCTCACCGTCGGGGCGAACCGTATTGTCCCCGGTGTGGCGATACCTCATCCCGTGGGAAACCCCGCCGCGGGACCCGAGGAAGACCAGGCAGTGCGGCGAAACCTTCTTCTGCGGGCTTTCACCGCCATGACCACCCCCGTGACGGAGCAGACTCTCTTCTGATCGGCGGAATGCAGGCAGGGCAGCGGGGATTTTCGCCCCCCGCCTTTTTTCCGGGCGATTTTCCCGGCAGCGGGGCGGAGGTGACGCAACAACGAAGAGAGGAGTGCGCGGCGGCCTGTACCCGTCCGCGCAGCTTCTCCTTTTTCCGTGCCGGTTTCTTTCGGGAAGATCATCTTTTCTTTTCGGGGCGTTTCTGCGACGATGGCTTCCGGAAACACCCCACGCGGAGTTTGACTTCCGGACCCTGCCCCGGCGGGAATCCGGAGCGCAAAGCGACGAGGCTTCGACACGAAGAAGGGAGGAACGGACGTGAAGGTGCTGTGGCTTTCCCGCAAGGATGTGGAGGACCTGGGCATTCCCGTGCGCGACGTCACCGAGGTGGTGGAGTCGGGATTCCGTCTCAAGGGGGAGGGTAAGGTGGAGATGCCGGCGAAGATCGGCATCCACACCAGGAAGGACTGCTTCATTCACGCCATGCCCGCCTATGTGGGGGGCGACGCGGATCTGGCGGGAATGAAGTGGGTCTCGGGCTATCCGCCGAACCAGGCCAAGGGATTGCCCTACATCACGGGCATCTGGTGCCTCAACGACAGCGAGACGGGCTTTCTCAAGGCCATTCTTGACGCGAGCTGGATCACCGCCTGGCGCACAGGATCGGCGAGTGCCGTCTGCGCCCGCCATCTCGCCTCGCCCGAGGCGCGCACTCTCGCCGTCGTCGGGCTGGGTGTCCAGGGGCGGACCAACTTCGCCGCCATCAAGGACGTGCTCCCCTCCATCTCCCGCGCCCAGGTGTACGACGCCTTTCCCGAACAGACGAAGCGCTTCGTGGCGGACGTGTCCCCCGGCGCGCCCGACGTGGAGTTCGTCGTCGCTCCGGACGTGCAGAGCTGCGTGCGGGACGCGGACATCGTGGTCACCTGCACGCCCATCGTCGCGGACCCGCAGCGGTTCATCCCCGTCGACTGGCTCAAGAAGGACGTGCTCTGCATCTCCGTGGACTACGACGCCGCCTTCGAGGCGCCGGTCATGAAGGACGCCCGCATCTTCGTCTGCGACGACCGCCACCAGTACCTCTGGACCCAGGAGCACGGCGTCTATTTCCAGAAGGGCTATCCCCAGGAGGCGGACCTCTACGCCGACATGGGCGACATCTGCGCCGGCACAAAGCCCCCCGTGCGTGAAGGCCGCCGCGCCGCAGTGCTCATGGGCATCGCCAGCCACGACGTGATGACCGGCCATCTGATCTGGCGCAAGGCCATCGAGGCCGGAAAGGGCATCGAGCTGGAGCTGTAGCCTCCGCCCCGGACAAACGACGTTCCCGGAATGTCCCGTGCGCGTTCTCGCGGGACTTCCGGGAATGTTTTGTTTTGCGGGTTCCTCCCCTCTGGTGCAGTGCCCCGAAGGTGAGCAAAGGCACCGAGCTGAAGTTGTGTAGCCTCCGCTTCGGGGGAAGGCCCGAGGAAACGCCGGGTCCCTGCAATGCGCCTCTCACGATGCCGTTTTGACGGCCGTCATGGTTGGGAGTATGCTTCTCCTCGAAACACTCGTGACGAGGAGGCGGTGAAGATGAGCAAAGTGGTTCTTGTTCCTCTCGCGGAGGGGTTCGAGGAGATCGAGGCGGTCACTGTCATCGACGTGCTGCGCCGGGCCGGCCTCGACGTGGTGACGGCATCGGCGGACGACCATGCGGTGCGGGGAGCCCACGGCGTGCGGATCGCCGCGGAGACGACGCTCGCGGCCTGTTCGGATCGGGATTTCGATATGATCGTCCTTCCCGGCGGCATGCCCGGGGCGGCGAATCTGGTGGCATCCAAGCCGTTGCAGGCGCTGCTGCGGCGGCATACCGAGGCGGGGCGTCCCCTGGGGGCGATCTGCGCCGCTCCCGCAGTGGTTCTGCACGTTCTGGGCCATCTCGGAAAGGAAAAGGTCGCCTGCTATCCCACCTTCCGGGAGCGGCTCGATCCGGCGAACCGCACGGAGGAACGGGTCTGTGTGAGCGAGAAGCTCGTGACCGGCGCGGCGCCGGGTGCGGCCATGGAGTTCGCCCTCGCCCTCGTGGCGTTTCTCTCGGGCGAGGCGAAGGCGGACGAGCTGGCGGCGGCGATGCTGGTGAAACGGGAGTGAGGTGAAGGGCCGGGGAGGGGCCTGTTTTTCCGGGAGTCCCGGGGACGGTCCGCTTTCCCGGGAGAGTGTCCGGTGGGGGCGTGCCGTGCGCAGTTGTCGCGAAGGCGCCCTCCGGGTTGTGTGTCCGTGATGGACCCGGCGCGTTTGTGTTTTCCGTCTCGCCCGGTCGTCGCGGAAGAAGATTTTCCCGGCGGTTTCAGCCGCCGGGTGTTTTTTCCGCGTGGAGCGAGGAGGGTGACGCAAGGAAAGACTCCTGCGCGGAAGATGCGGAGGAAGAATGTGTGTTGCAAGGACTTTCAAAGGAAGGTGACCTCTTGTGGAGAAACGAATGTTCTTTCTGCTTGTTCTGAGCGTCCTTCTCCTCTTTCCCCTTGCCGCGTTCGCCGCTGATTTCAAGGAGCACCGCACGGCATCCGGCCCCTTCGACGTGGCCTGGTTCGAGGCAGGAAAGGACGGCGTTCCCCTGGTCTTCGTGCACGGCTGGTGCGGTGATCACACGGCGTGGGAATATCAGACGGCGTTCTTCGCGACGTCGCATCGGATTCTCGCGGTCGATCTTCCAGGCCATGGTGCGAGCAGTGCTCCCGATGTGCCCTACACCATGGACGCTTTTGTCACGGCCGTCTCGGATGTGATGGCCGCGGCGGAGATCGACAAAGCCGTGCTCGTCGGGCAGAGCCTGGGGGCCGAGGTCTGCCGGAGATTTGCCGAACGCTTTCCCGAGCGCACGGCAGCGGTGGTCCTCGTCGAGGGAGCCTTTGTTTTTCCTCCCGAGAGCGAGGAGGACCGAAAAGCCCTGCAGGCGGAATACGACAACCTCGCTGCGGGATTCGGCGGCGCGTCGCACGACGAGAGCATGCGAACCTTCGTAGGCCTCTTGTGGGTTCCGGAGACCCCCGAGAAGACCCGGGAAAAGTTTCTCTCCCTGATGACCGGGACCTCGCCCATAGTGGCGAGGCGAGCCATGGATGATCTGCTTCGGGTGGATCACTGGGTGGATCTCCCGGCCGTGACGGTACCCGCGCTCGCCGTCTACGCCGGACATACCGCGGAGACGGAACCCGGGCTCGAGGTGAATCTGAGAAAATACTTCGCGGACCTCCGGTACGAGGAGGTTGCGAAAGGGTACCATTTTGTGATGCACGAGAACCCCGACGAGGTGAACGCCCGCATCGACGCGTTTCTGAAGGACCTCCGCTAGGAGGTGCGTCAGGCGAGATCCAGGGTGAGGAGCACGTCCTTTCCGGCCGTCACGGTTCCCGAGGCGGCCGAAAAGGACGCCACCAGGGCCATGTTCGTCACCAGGACGGGAGAGAGGGCGGAGGGCGCCCTGGTCCGGATTGCGTCGAAATCGCAGCGGACGATGGGATCACCCGCCGCGACCCGGTCTCCCTCGGCGGCGAGGCGGACAAAACCCTCCCCCCGAAGCGCCACGGTCTCGACGCCGATGTGAACGAGCACTTCGACGCCCTCGGGCGTCCGGATGCCGAAGGCGTGTCCCGTGGCGAAGAGCGCCACGAGTTCGCCCGCGCAGGGAGCCACCACCATGCCGTCACCGGCGGGATCGGGCTCGACGGCGACGCCGTCTCCGGCCATGCGTTCCGCGAAGACCGGATCGGGCACCTCCTCCAGGGAAACGACCCGTCCTGAAAGGGGTGCCAGCAGGATAACGCGTTTTTTTCCGAAGCCGAACATGCCGGTCCCTCCCCCGTTGGTCCCGTCTCCCTTTCCATTTATGTCCGTTCGCTGTCTCTTGCGTGCGCGCTCAGAAGAGCAGCGATGCGGCATCGTCGTCGACGATGACCGTGGCGTTCGGGTGGAGCTGCAGCACCGACGCGGGAAGATCCGGCGTCACGGCCCCGAGGACGGCGCCCTGGATGGCCTCGGCTTTTTCCGGCCCCGAGGCGAGGAGGAGAAGGCGCCGGGCGCTCATGATGGTCTTGATTCCCATGCTGATGGCACTTTGGGGAACCTCTCCGGCGGAGGCGAAGAATCGGGCGTTTGCCTCGATGGTGCTCGGCGCGAGCCGGACCACGTGGGTTCCCTTTTCAAACTTCACGTCCGGCTCGTTGAAGCCGATGTGGCCGTCCCTGCCGAGGCCGAGAATCTGCAAATCCACTCCTCCGGCTCTTCGGACGGCCTCTTCGTAGCGCTCGCATTCGGCGGCGATGTCCGGTGCGTCCCCCCTCGGAATGTGGCGCTGCCCGGGGGGAATGGGGACGAACCGGAAGAAGTGCTCCTCCATGTAGCTGTGATAGCTGTCGGGATGCCCCGGGGCGAGTCCCACGTACTCGTCGAGGTTGAAGGTGGTGACGCCGGAGAAATCCACGTCTCCGGCCTGGTGAAGCCGCACCAGTTCCCGGTAGAGCCCCTTCGGCGTGTCTCCCGTGGCGAGGCCGAGCACGCACCGGGGGTTCAGGATCACCCGGCTCGCCACGATGTAGGAGGCCTTGCGGCTCATCTGGTCATAATTCCGTGCAGTCACGACGCGCATGGTCGTCGAAGACCTCCTCTCCTGCAACGAAGGTTTTTCGCACTCGCCAGGACTCGTCGAGGAGGACGAAATCCGCCCGACAGCCCGGCTCGATGCGCCCGCGGTCCTTCTCTCCCAGAAGGCGGGCGGGGTTCCCGGAGACGAGCCGCACCGCCTCCCAGAGGGGAAGCCCCGTCTCGGCGGCAAAGTTCCGAAGCGCCCGGTCGAGCGTGAGGAGACTTCCTGCGATGGTGCCGTCGGGAAGCGTCGCCTCCTCTCCGTGGACCGTCACGGTCTGCCCTCCCAGGTCCCATGTCCCCTCGCCGAGGCAGGAGCCGCGCATGGCGTCGGAGACGAGCACGAGCCGGTCCTTTCCTTTCATGGCCAGAACGAGTCGGAAGACTGCGGGGTGGGTGTGGACGCCGTCGGCGATGAGTTCGCAGGTGACATCCGCGTCGAGGGCGGCCCCGGGCAGTCCGGGCCTGCGGTGGTGAAAGGGGACCATGCCGTTGAAGAGGTGCGTGGCGCTTTTGGCGCCGCGGCGGAATGCCTCCATGGCCAGTTCGTAGGTGGCGGAGGAGTGCCCCAGGGAGGGAACGATTTCCGCTTCCCGCAGTGCATCAAGAAAACGCCACTCCTCGTCCTCCTCGGGAGCGAAGGTGACGAGGCGCAGCGCCTGCTGCCAGCGCCGCACGAAGTCCGGATCGGGGCGCCGAACGAAGGTGCCGTCCTGGGCCCCGAGGCGGCTGCGGCTGAGAAAGGGCCCCTCCAGGTGCGCTCCGAGCACCCGGGCACCGCGTCGCGGCGGCGTGGTCATGGCGGTGTGCACCGCCTGGAGTGCCGCGTCTATATGGGGTTCGTCCATGGTCATGGTGGTGGGGCAGAAGGCGGTCACGCCGTGGGCGGTGAGCGCTTCGGCAATGCGTTCCAGCGAGGCGGAGGAGGCATCCATGGTGTCGGCGCCGCAGACGCCGTGGACGTGGATGTCCAGAAACCCCGGGATGACCCAGGTGCCCTCCGCCTCCGTGACGCTCTCCACGTCGGAGGGAACCGTGCCTTCCGGCACGATGTCCCCCTGATGCGGTCGTCGAAGAGAAGGGCCTTCCCCTCGCACCAGGTTCTGCCCGTAAGGATCTTGCCGCCTCTGAGGGCCTTCATGGCGTTTCCTCCTCCCTCTCCGTGATGATGAGGCTCTTTGCCGGCGTGTCTCCGCTTCGGCCCCGCTGTGGCTGCTGCGTGCCCGGGGGTGTTTCCGTCCCGCCCCCCTTTGCCACGCCGAAGCGGCGATTTTCGGGATCCGTCGTTCCGATGGGTGGAGAACCCGCCCGCGAAGAGGCGTCTGCGCGTCTCACCGTTTCTTCAGATAGCGTCTCATGGCGTCCGCGAGCAGCTCCGCCTTGGTGCCGATGACGATCTGCATCACCTTCGCGCTCGGGCGGACGAGTCCCGTCGCGCCGAGCGCCTTGATCGCCGCCTCCTCCACGACGGCGCCGTCCTTCAGGGTGAGGCGGAGCCTGGTGATGCAGGCGTCGATCTGTTCCACGTTCTCCGGTCCGCCGAGCCTGGCCATGTAGGCCGCGGCGAGTTCCGCCAGATCCTCCATGGAGGAGGCCTTCGCGGTCATGCCCGCCGCGTCCGCCTCGCGCCCCGGCGTGGGAAGGTTCATGGCGCGGATGATGAGCACGAAGAGGAAATAGTAGAGCGCGGCGAAGACGAGGCCGAGGGGGATGAGCATCCACCCCTTCGTGGAGAGGCCGTAGTTGAGCACGTAGTCGATGGCCCCCGCGGAGAAGCCGAATCCGTGATGCACCCCCAGAAGTTCGCACATCGCGAGGGAGAGCCCCGTCAGCACCGAGTGGGCCACGTAGAGGACGGGGGCGAGGAACATGAAGGCGAACTCGATGGGCTCGGTGATGCCCGTGAGGAAGGCGGTGAGCGCCACGCTGAGCAGAATGCCCGCCACGGCCTTCCGGTTCGCCGACCGGGAGGTGGTGTACATGGCGAGGGCCGCCGCGGGGAGCACCGCCACGGGAAGCATCAACGCCTTGCCGAGTTTCTGCAGACTTCCGAGCATCTGTCGTACCCTCTTTTCGTGGAATTTCGGATCACTGGCCCCGGTAAACGTTTTCACCGTTCCGGGATGCCTAAATCCCGAAGGAAACCTCGTACTTGAAGCGCTTTCCCCGATAGATGCACTTGGAGTACTCCACCGGCGTTTTCGGGGCTGCGTAGGCGACCCGCCGGAAGAGCAGGAGGGGCGTCCCCGGGGCGAGGTCCAGGCGCTCCGCCTCGAAATCGGAGCAGAGCACGGGCTCGATGGTCTGCCGTGCGTGGGAGAGCTGCACGCCGAAACGGGTCCGCATGAGCGCGTAGAGAGATTTTCCCTCCAGAAGCTCCCGGGAGAATTCCGGAAAACGGCACGCGGGAATCCAGACGTTTTCCAGCGAGAAGGGTTCGTCCTCCACGAAGCGCAGGCGAAGGATGTTGAAGACCGTTCCCTCTCCGGAACCGATCTCCAGGGCCTCGCGAATGGTTCGGGACGCCTCCTCGCGTTCGAAGAGGAGGATTTTCGTCCGCGATGCCAGGCCGGCGGCGCGGATGTTGTCGGAAAATCCCGCCAGATGGGAGGACGTGCAGGCCGATTTGGGATAGGCCACGAAGGTTCCCCGTCCCCGCTCCCGGTAGAGGATGCCCTCGTTCACCAGGGCCGTGACGGCCTTGCCCGCGGTCATGCGGCTGATGGCGAAGCACTCGCAGAGATCGCGCTCCGAGGGGACGGGATCGCCCGGGGAGAGTTCGCCGTTGTCGATCATCTCCTGGAGCGCTTCCTTGATCTGATAGTAGAGCGGGATCGGGCTGTTCTTGTCCAGTTTGCGCAGGAAAATCACCTCCCGGAGGGTTTTTGGGGTTCTTTTGGATATATTGTCTTGTTGACATGTGGACTATACTACTTGAGGCCCAAGGAGGCAATCCCTTTTGCGGGCGCCTCTGGGGTATACTGAAAAAACAGGGCGGGGGAGTCCTTTCCCCAAGCGCCCTTTCGTCTCCGGCCGGGCGGGCGCCCCCGGAGACGCCCATCTTTGCGAACACGGGGGGACCCGGATGAACGAGAGAGAGGCTCAGGACACGAGGACGGACAGGGAGGCGGAGGCGCGGTACGCCGCCCTGGACGAGCCCGAAAAACTGGTGGTGCGCTCCGCGGCGGTGGCGTATGTTCCGCTGAACGAGGCGGGGTTCTCGAAATTCTTCGGCTTCGCGTTTCCCGAGACGTTTGCCCGGACCGGCGTGTTGCGGGCGCCCCAGCGCCTGATCAAGAGCCTGGTGTCGAAGGGAGTGCTGCAGGATGCGGGCAAGCTCCGGTGGCGGTGCGCTCCCGAGCTTGTGGACACGGCCTTCCGTGATGCGGTGTCGCGGAAGGAGCTGACGCAGCTGCTCTACGCGGTGCGCCGCGTCGTGCCCGTTCCGCTCCGCTTCGGCCAGGAGGTGTACGAGAACGCGGATGACCTTGTCCGGGGCTTGCGCTACGCCCTCTTCAGCGGCGAAGAGGAGACGTTCCTCCGCCTTTTCAAGGGGCCGAGGCTTTCGGACGGCGAACGGACGGCCCCGGCGTCGCTCGTGAGTGCTCTTCTGGCCGTTCCGGAAAATCTCCCCTTTTTTCTGGGCCTGTCCGAACGTGCCGTCACTGTGCTGGCGGGGTTTTTCACCTCGGATGCGCTGCGGTTTCTTCGGCCGCTTCCTCCGCTGCTTTCCTTTCTGCGCGCCGCTCTGCGAAAATACCCGGGGTCTTCCTACCTCATTTCCCTCGCCGCCGCCGAGGGGGTGCTCCGGGGCGACCGGGAGGTTGCAGAGGAGGCGCGTGCGCGTTTCGCAAAACTGCCGTCACCCCTTCCGGGGGAACTCCTCGCCTGGGACAGCTCCTTCGCGGCGCTGCGGCTCCTGACGGAGGATGGCAGCGCCGCAGCGGCAGCGGCCCGGTACGAGCAGGCTCTGGAAGAGTTTTTTCCGAAGGGGAAAAAGGGTCCCCTTCCCTTTCTCTTCGCCCTTTTCTATCCCCTGGCGCGCATCGCCTGCGGCGACAGGGCAAGCCTGGGGCGCGCCTACGACTACGGTGTGGCCTGCCAGGAGGCGTCCGGCAACGTTCCTTTCGCGAATGCCCCTTTCATCGCCGCGGTGACGGCGGCCTTCTTCCTGCGGCCCACCGAGCCTGTCTTTGCCCCTGAGCAGGGGGAGTCCGCCAGAGCGGAGAAACCCGGGGAACTGCTGGCGTCTCTGCTGGTGGCGGAGGCGCGGCGTGCGGAGAAGGAGCGCGTGCGAGAGGGGGACCTTCACCCCATCGAAAGCCTGTTTCTCGCCCTCGGCGCCGCCTGGACCGGAGCGAGTGTTTCCGAGGAGTACCTTGCTTTTCTGGAGAAGCTGACGAAGAAGCTCTTCGCCTGCGGCTATGCGTGGCTTGGGGGCGAGTGCGCGGCGGCGCTGCGGGCTCTCGGATACGCCGGATCGATGGAGGGCGTGCCGCCGATGGAAGAAGGTTTCCGCCTGGTGAGGCTCTGGAAGCGCCGTTCGTCCTGGGAGGTGGCGCTCGCCGGGCTGGAACAGGTGGCGATGGGGCCGGGAGAGGCGGAGGGGGATGAGAAACAGGCGGCGTCCAAGCGCCTCGCGTGGCATCTGATTCTGAAGTCCTCGTCGCTCACGGGGGGGCTTGCCGTGCAGATCGAGCCCCTGGAGCAATCCTCCCGGGGGCGGACCTGGAGCAAGGGGCGCAAGGTGGCGCTCAAGCGGCTCTCCCGGGACCGAAAGAGCGTTCCCTACCTGACGCTTCAGGATCACCGCGTCTGCGACAGTCTTGAGGAAAACAAGTACTACACCCCCTTCGGCGTCGGTTCCACCTACGACTTCGATCTTTCCCGGGCGCTGGAGGCGCTGCAGGGACATCCCCTTCTCTTCCGGAGCGACGACCCCTCGGCGCGGCTGGAGATCGTGGCGACGGAGCCGCGCCTGGAGACCACCCGCACGGACGGGGGGGTCCGCCTGCGGATCGTTCCCTGGTTCTCCTCGGAGAACTCCTGGAGCCTCTTCGAGGAAAGCCGCTTCCGGCTTCGCCTTGTGCGCCCCCGGCAGCACCATCTGGACCTCGCCCAGCTTCTCGGCAGGCAGGGGACGCTTTTTCCGGCGGGGGCGCTCCCTCGCCTCGCCGCGTCGCTTTCACAGCTTGCTTCTTTCGTGGAAATCCGCACCGACCTGGAGGGAGTGGTGACCCGGGAGGAGATTCTTCCGGGAGATCCTCGTCCGGTGGTGCAGCTCATTCCCTCTCCGCCGGGCTTTCTGGTGGAACTCTTCATCCGTCCTCTCGGTCTCGACGGGCCGCTCTGCAAGGCCGGAAAAGGAGGCGTCACCGTCTTCGGCCTCCGGGAGGAGGCCCGGGGCGTGGCGCAGCGCTCCTTCGCCGACGAGGAGGAGCGGGCCCGGCTTTTCCGGGAATCCTGTCCCTCCCTCGACCGGGGGGAGCAGCTCGCGCCGGATCAGTGGCGCTTCGACGATCCCGAGGACTGCCTGGAGTTCCTCCTCGAACTGGAGGAACAGGGCGACCGGGTGAACGTCGAGTGGCCCTCGGGGGGGCGCCTGGAAGTGCGGCGTCTTGTGGGACACGAGGAGTTCCGGGCCTCCCTCCGGGGAGAACGGAACTGGTTCGCCCTTTCCGGCACGGTGGAGGTGGACGAGGAGACTGTGCTGGACCTGCGTCAGCTTCTGGACCTGATGGAGAAAAACCGGGGACGCTTTCTTCCCCTGGGCAAGGGAGGCTTTCTCGCCCTCACCCGGGAGTTCCGGCGGCGGCTGGATGAGCTGGCCCTTTTGGGAGAGGTCAAGGGAAAGGATCTGCGCTTCTCACCCCTGGCGGCGCCGTTTCTGGAGGAGCTGGAGGCGGAGACCCCGGGGCTCGTCAAGGACGAGGCATGGGAGGTGCGGATGGATCTGCTCCGGGAGGCGTCCACGCTCGCCCCGGAGCTTCCCGCCACGTTTCGGGGAGAGCTGCGCCCCTACCAGCAGGACGGCTTCCGCTGGCTCTGCCGCCTCGCCCACTGGGGCGGCGGTGCGTGCCTCGCGGACGACATGGGGCTGGGCAAGACCGTCCAGGCCCTGGCACTGTTGCTCTCCCGGGCGCATCTGGGGCCGTCCCTCGTGGTGGCACCCACCTCCGTGGCGGCCAACTGGACGAGCGAGGCCGCACGCTTCGCCCCCTCCCTGCGCGTGCACGATTTCCGGCGGAACGACCGGGAGCGTCTCGTGGCGGAACTCGCCCCCTTCGACGTGGTGGTGACGAGCTACGGCCTGCTCCTCGGCGAGGAAAAACTCCTCTCCCGCCCCCAGTGGAACGTGGTCATCCTCGACGAGGCCCAGGCGATCAAGAACGCCGGGGCGAAGCGCACCGCCGCGGCGTTCTCCCTGAACGCCTCCTTCCGCATGGCCACCACGGGAACGCCCGTGGAGAACAACCTGGGGGAACTCTGGAGCCTCTTCCGCTTTCTCAACCCCGGCCTGCTCGGCTCCGCCCAGTCCTTCGCCCGGCGTTTCGCCGCGCCCATCGAGAAAGAGGGGGACCGCACCGCCCGGGTGCGCCTCCGGCGTCTTCTCGCCCCCTTCCTGCTCCGGAGAACCAAGGAGGCCGTGCTGGAGGAGCTGCCGGAGAAGACCGAAGTGCTCCTCACGGTGGACCTCTCCGAGGAAGAGCGGGCGCTCTACGAGTCGGTCCGCCGCCGCGCCCTGGAGACCATCGAGCAGGACGCCGGAGAGGAGCGGGACCGCCGGTTCCGCATCCTGGCGGAACTCATGCGGCTCCGACGGGCCTGCTGCAATCCCCGGCTCGTGCTGGAGGAGACGGAGCTGCCCAGCGCCAAGCTCGATGCCTTTGCGGAGCTGGTGGAGGATCTCCGGGCGAACCGTCACCGTGCCCTCGTCTTCAGCCAGTTCACGGGTCACCTGGCCCTGTTGCGCCAGTATCTGGACTCGGAGGGAATTCCCTATCAGTACCTGGACGGCGCAACGCCTCCGGAGGCGCGCCGCCGCGCCGTGGACGCCTTTCAGAGCGGCAGCGGCGACGTCTTTCTCATCAGCCTTCGAGCGGGCGGCACGGGGCTCAATCTCACCGCCGCGGACTACGTGATCCACATGGACCCCTGGTGGAACCCCGCCGTGGAGGATCAGGCCTCGGACCGGGCGCACCGCATCGGCCAGAAGCGCCCCGTCACGATCTACCGTGTGGTGGCCAGGGACACCGTGGAGGAGAAGATTCTCGATCTGCACCGCACCAAGCGGGAACTCGCCGAGGGCTTGCTCGAGGGGACCGACGCGGCGGTGCGCCTCTCCACGGAAGATCTGGTAGCCCTCTTCCGGGAGGAATCCGCGTGAGCGGACCCGGCGAGTTCTACGGCCTCTTCTGGCCCGGCAAGAATGCCGCGAAAGACCTGGCGGCGGCCCCGCCCGCGGGGCGCCTCCGCCCCTGCCCTGAGGAGAGCGTGGACTGGGAGCGCACACGGAACCGCATGATCGAGGGAGAGAACCTGGAGGTGCTCAAGCTCCTCCGGAAGGACTGCGAGGGCCGGGTGAAACTCGTTTACATCGATCCCCCTTACAACACGGGAAAGGATTTCGTCTACGCCGACGACTACCGGAGAGAGGCGCCGAAAAATGCTCCGCGGCGCGGCGGAAACGGTGGCGCGGAGGGCGCGTCCCGGCAGGAGGCGGAGGAGCGGCGCCATGCGGCGTGGCTTTCCATGATGTATCCGCGGCTTCTCGCGGCCCGGGACCTTCTGGCCCGGGAGGGGGTGCTCTTCGTCTCCTGCGACGAAGGGGAGCATCCCCGCCTGCGGCTGCTTCTGGACGAGATCCTCGGCGGAGCGAATTTCGTGGGGGACCTGGTCTGGGCGGGGGGGCGCAAGAACGATTCGCGCCTCCTCTCGGTCTCCCACGAGTACATCGTCTGCTACGTCCGGGACGCGGCGTTTCTGAAAGAGCTGGGTGTCCGGTGGCGGCAGCGCAAGAGGGGGCTGGAGGAGATCTATGCCCAGTACCGGAAGCTGCGGCGGCGCTTCCGAAGCGATCATGCCGCCGTGACCGCCGCGATGAAGGCCTGGTTCGCCGCCCTTCCCGACGAGGCTCCCGCCAAGGCCCACCGCCACTACTCCTGTGCCGATGCGCGGGGGCTCTACTTTCCGGACAACATCTCCTGGCCCGGCGGCGGCGGTCCCCGGTTCGAGGTGCTCCATCCCCGGACGGGTAGACCCGTGAAAATCCCCTCCCGGGGGTGGATGACCAGCGATCCCGAGAAGATGCGGCGGTGGATCGCCGAGGATCGGGTGCACTTCGGCGACGACGAGACCGCCGTGCCCTGTTTCAAGTCCTATCTGGCCGACCGGGAGGAGCAGGTCCCCTACAGCGTCTTCTACCGGGACGGGCGGGCCGCCACCAAGCGCCTGCGCAGCCTCATGGGAGGAGACTGCTTTGATTTCCCCAAGGACGAGGAGGTGCTGCGCGAGCTGGTGGCCATGGTCACCGATCCCGGCGACCTGGTGCTGGACTTCTTCGCCGGGTCGGGATCGACGGGGCACGCCGTGCTGGCCCAGAACGCCCTCGGCGAAGGGGACCGGCATTTCCTGCTCGTCCAGAGCCCCGAGCCGCTCGACCCAGCCAACAAGGGACAGCGGGACGCCGCGGCCTACTGCGACCGCCTCGACAAACCCCGCACCATCGCGGAACTCGCCAAGGAGCGTCTCCGCCGGGCTGGCCGGGCGGTGGCTCAAGACGCGACACGCCCTGGCCGCGCACGTTCTTCCGGTGAAAACGGAGCGCTTCGTTCGGAGGGAGCAGACTGCACGGAAAAGGGGGAAGCGGCCGAAAGCGGCGGAGAACTCGCGTTCCAGCGTTTCGACGTCCCTCCCGACCTGGGCTTCCGCGTCTACAAGCTCGAACCGTGCGAAAGGGGCGGCGCGAAAGACGAGGGGCCGCTTCCCTGACAGGGACAAGCACGGTTCCTGAGTCTCTTCCTTTTCCTCCCTTCCGCGCGCTCCTTTTCTCGGCCAATTCTCAGTGCGAGTCGGTTTTTCCTGACGTGTGATTTTTTCTGTCTGACAAAACCCTTGTGCCCGGCTGTCTGTGCCCGAGCTGTCTTCGGAGGCGTGGCGTGCGTTGTGGCAGAAGGAAGAGATCTCAGGCTCACGCGATCGGGTACGGAGCCTTTCTGCCGACGATCATGTCCACCGGGCCGTGTGCTTCCATCTCGATGTCATCGAGCATCCGGCTCTCCGTCGAGGCGAATCCGGCGCGGAGCATGGCCCTCGCCACCGTTCCCCGCTCGAAAGCCATGTCGGATCCCTGCAGCGTCGTGGCCAGCCAGGCCAGCACGGATGCGGCTGGTTTCGTCCGTTCGTGTGTCAGCCCGTCGGACAGAACCATGAAGAGTCCACCGGGGGTGAGGGCGTCGTGCACTTTTCCGACGATGAAATCCAGCGTGTCGTGGTAGAAATTGAGCGTGTAGCTTGCCATGATGAAATCGTAGCCATCCCCGATGGGATCTTTCGTGTAGTCCCCGCTTATCGTCTCCATGCGGTCTTCGACGCCGTATTCGGCGATGACCTGTTCTGCCACGCGGCAGACCGCCGGTTGATCGAAGAGAACGCACCGCAGCGACGGGTGGGCAGCGGTGACGGCGATGCCGATGATGCCCGGACCCGCTCCCAGGTCCAGCATTCTGGAGAAGGAGGGGAATTCCGGCAGAGAGGCGACATACCCGGCGATTCGCTGTGCTCGTCCGCACCGGCCGTGGTTCAGGCTCGAGCGCGCTCCCGTTGCCCATATCCCCTCGTCGCTGATTTCCGGGGACGGAGTGGGGCCGTCTCGCAGCAGCGCCTCCATGCCGCCCCCGAGCAAAGGCAGAATCCAGCTTTCCATAAAGAGCAGAGACGGGCCGATGGAGGTATCGCTTCCGTCGGTCAGAAACGTCTGGGCCAGGGATGTGTTCCGAAAACGCCCCTCCTTCTTCGAAAGATAGCCCAGGGCAGTGAGTGCATTCAGGAAATGGCCCGTGTTCATCGGGTGGGTGGCGAGCTTTCTTGCGATCTCCTCCGCCGTCTCCGATTCCTGCAGGTGATCGAAGAGATCGAGCCGGATCGCCGTTTTCACTAGTTCCCACTTGACGGCCTCGTAGGGAAGGGCAAACAGTCCGGAACATCCGAAATCCGGGTTTGGCAATGCTTTTTTCATGGGTGTCTCCTTTCGTTCCTCTCGTTTTTTCTTGACGCTCTCCGCCGGAAAAATCGGTCGTGCGCGGCGTCTCAGTCCGTCGCCCCGAGGCGGAACTGTGCGACCACATAGTCTTTTCTGAACCCCCGGAGGAGGGTCGCGAAAAGGAGACGCCAGGTTCGGGGAAGTGCCCTGACATACTGAGCGCACTCCATGAGATAGAAAACGTCCTCCCGCACGTAGTCGTTTCTCCATCCGGTCACGGTGGCGACATCCGGAAGAGCCCATTTCAGAGGTGCGTTCATGTTGCGCAGCGCGTCGTGCCGTGACTGCATTCTTTTGATGAAGGGTCCTACCGCGTCGAAAGCGATGTGCGACCCCGGAAAAGCGTCCGCGATTCGGGCGAAAATGTCTTTCACCTCCGTTTCCTCGAAATACATGAGCACTCCTTCGGCAAGGAACAGTTTCGGGCGGTCCCCGGCGACGCTGCGTATCCGCTCGACCCATCCGTCGTCGAGAATGCTTTCCGCGACGAAGACTCTGCGCGTTTGCTCCTCGAAGAATGTGCGGCGCAGGTCGATCACCTCGGGGAGATCGAGATCGATCCAGAGAAGACGGCCGTTGTCCACCCGCTCGAAGCGCGTGTCCAGCCCTGCCCCGATTTCGATGACGGCGCTTTCGGGGGCCGCCCCCAGGAGACGCGCCACCCATCGGTCCAGAACCTGCCCCCGCATCACGCATCCGAGTTGGCTCCGTCCGCCCACGCCTATGGTCCGGGCGAACTTGTCGAAGTCGTACTCGATGCGCTGCATGATTTCCGCTGCCTTGGGATCCCGGAGCAGGGGCTCCGCCTTGCCGTTTTCCACCGCTCTCGCCCAGAGAGGAATGAACAGTGTTTCGGGAACGCCATCAAGAACCGTTCTGTCGTTTTGCATAGGGACATTTCCTCCTTTCAGAGAAAAAAGCAGTGAGTTAGATTTATCTAACTCAATACACCGCACAAATCCTTCTGTCAAGAAGCAGAAAGGAGTTTACACTCCAAGCGCCACTCCAAGGTCCACTCGGGAGCGTGCAATTGAAGGGGCAAACCGCCTCTGTCTGGGTGTTCCCAAACCGACTCAAGGTCCACCCGGAGGACCCTGCATCGTGTGTCTGTCTCGGGAACGGAAATGACCCATTTGCCCGGATGTCCGTATCCGGAAGGCAACGTATAATAACGTTTTCGGGAGTTCTCCGCCCGGAGCCGTTTTTTCGCTTTCTGCAGGCTCAAGAAGACATCGCTCCTCATCATCCGTAGAGAACGGCAGATGACATTTCGCCTGTTTTGTTTGAAAGGATGATGTTCTCCAGGTTGCGTCGCAGGAATGTTCGCTCCGCTTGTTCCGCAATGGGTTTTATGGCAAACTTGCCGGAAGGATACACGGTTGGGCATGAACTGTCGAAGGCGGACTCCTGGCAACTTCCCCGAGGAAGCGCAAGGCTCCACCCGGCCCTGACGTCCGGAAGGTCTCTTGAGGAGGCGGAGGTATGTGGGAATCCGAAGGCAACCTATCGAGTCCGAGGGCGCTTCCATGAGCGGAAGCGGAGACCGGCGAGGCGCGCGCCTCCCGGAATTTCTTTTCATCATGCGGCTTTTTCCCGCCCTTGCGGTCCTGCTTTTTCCCCTTCTCGATCCGCATCCGTCGTCGTCTTCGGCGTCCGCCCGGATCTTCGCCACCGAGAACGACGGCTTCTTCCGCTCCTTTTCCGTCTCCGACGGCCTCTCTCAGTCCACGGGGCAGGACATCCTTCAGGATTCTCTGGGGCACCTGTGGATCGGCACCCAGGATGGGCTGAACCGCCTCACCGGCAACGGGTTCCGCGTCTACCGCAGGGAGGAGGGAAATCCCCGCTCTCTCTCGAACAACGTCATCATGGAACTTTTCGAGGACTCCCGGAAGACCCTGTGGGTCGGCACGTTCCAGGGAGGGCTGAACCGCTACGATCCCGCCTCGGATTCCTTCGAGCGGTTCACATCCGGGACCGACACGCGCTCTCTGCGGTCCGACCAGGTGAGGGATCTCGCCGAGAACGGAAAGGGCGAGCTTCTCGTGGCCACCGACCGGGGGCTCGACATCCTCGATGCGGCGCGAGAGCGGGTCCGGAGGATTTCCGCCACGGATGGCCTCTATGTGGACCGCCTTTTCGTGGACGGGGAGGGAACGGTCTGGATGGGGTGCAACACGGGACTTGTGCGGCTCAATCCCGACGAGTCGATCTCCGTCTTCTTTCCGCCGCTGGACGGATCGCGGCAGGTGGTCTCCCTCACCAGTGGAGAGGGGCGGGAGATTCTCGTCGTCTTCGAGACGGACGCACTGTTTCTCTTCGACCCCGCCACGGAGAGGTTTCGCCCCTATCCGAGGCGGCATCCTGAGCTGGCGACGGCCAACTATCTCACGGTGGAGCGCACTTCCCGGGGGACGCTCTGGATCGGGACCTTCGACAAAGGGCTCTTTCGGGACGACGGCCCGGGCACGCCGATCCTCCACTTCCGGAGAAACCCCGAATATCCGGGAACCCTCGCGGGGAACGCGGTGCGCAGGCTCTACGAGGACAAAAACGGCCACCTGTGGGTGGGCACCTACTATAACGGCGTGTCGGTCTTCGCTCCGGAGCGGCAGAAATTCCACGTGGTCCGCTCGGACCCGCAGAATTCCTCCTCGCTTCTGGACAACATGGTCCGAGGGTTCTGGCTCGACGAGGAGAAGGGCGAGCTCTGGGTCGCCACGCTTCAGGGCGTGAGCCGCTGGATTCCCCGGAGTGGAGGATATCGGCGCTACACCGCCGACGACGGTTTTCCGAAAAACCTGGCCGCACGGGTGCGGGGGATGTACCGTGCGCCGGACGGACGGCTCTTCGTTTTCTGCTTCGGCGGTCTTGCCGTTTACGACGGAGCGCAGGACCGGTTCGTTCCCTACGTGCCGCCGGGGGAGCTGCCCGAGGGGTACCGGTCCGACCGGACGCTGACGCTGCACCTGGACCGGTGGGGAAACGAGTGGATCGCCACGGAGGACGGGGTCTTCCGGCGCGATTCCCAAGGGAAATGGACCCGTTTCGTCCACGATGACGGCGACCCGAGGAGCCTGGCGAGCAACTACATCACCCGTTTTTTCGAGGACCGGGAGGGTCGGGTCTGGATCTCCTCCGAGTCCGCGGGGGTGAGCATCTGGACGCCCGGTCTGGACGGATTCGACACGCTGGCTCACCGCATGAATGATCCGGAGAGCCTCGGGTCGAACAATCTCTTTGCCTTTGCCGAGACCGACGACGCCTTCTGGCTCGGCACCCAGGGGGGCGGTCTTTCGCGCCTCGACAAGGGGACGGGGAAAATCCGGAACTACGGTTTTCAGGATGGCCTCCCGAACGAGACGATCTACGCGGTGCTCCCCGGCGCGGAGGGAGAACTGTGGCTCAGCACCAACAACGGTGTTGCCCGATTCAACCCCAGGGACGGGGCCGTTCGGGCCTTTGACGAGTACGACGGGCTGCAGAGTCGGGAGTTCAACAACTTAGCCTTTTTCCGGAGCGGAGACGGCACGCTCTTCTTGGGCGGCGTGGCGGGGTTCAACTATTTCCGCCCCCAGGAGCCGGATGGCGGCGTTTCTCCCCGGGGCGTCGTGCTCGACGCACTGCTTGTCCGCGGGGAGAACCGGAACGACGCCTGGATGCTCAACACCGCCGGAACCGTTGATCTCACCTGGCACGAGAAGGATCTCACCCTGGTGTATTCTCCGGTGGATCTCTCCGCGGGTGACCGCATCGAATTCATGTATCGGCTTGTGGGGTACGACGAGGACTGGAAGCGGGTGGGGCACCGGCGGGTGGCGGAATACACCAACCTTCCCGACGGAGAGTATCTCTTCCGGATCAAGGCGTCCAACGGATCGGGAGAGTGGGGGGAGGACGCCGCGGAATATCGTATCCGCATCGGCGTTCCCCCCTGGAAGACGCCCTTCGCCTACGCGGTCTACGTTCTCGGCGGCATCCTCCTCATGCTCTCCATCTACACTTTTGCAGCCCGGAGGCAGTCCAAGGCGCTGCGAAAAGCGGAGGAGGAGCGGGTGCGGCTGGAGGATCTGGTCCGGGAGCGGACGTCCGAACTGGTGCAGGCCAATCGGGAGCTCGCGGTTCTTGCCTCCCGGGATACACTGACGGGGCTTTTCAACCGGCGTAAGTTCGACGAGACCTTCGCCGCGGAATTCTTTCGGGCGGATCGGTTCGACCGGCCTCTTTCCCTCGCCCTGGGGGACATCGATCAGTTCAAGATGCTGAACGACCGGGAGGGGCATCTCTTCGGCGACCGGGTTCTCGCCGCCGTGGCGGAAAGCCTCTCCGCGGGAATCCGGAGCACCGACGTCCTCGCCCGGTGGGGTGGGGACGAGTTTGCCCTGCTCATGCCCGAGACGGGGACCGACGAGGCCCTGGTGGTGATGGAACGGCTGCGGCGTGGGCTCGCCGAGGTGGGGCGGCGCTTCGGCAGGGAGATTTCCATGAGCTTCGGCGTGGCTGGCAATGTGCGGGACGAGACCGCGGAAAACCTGATGCACCGCGCCGACGAGGCGCTGCTGCGGGGCAAGCGGGAGGGGCGGGACCGGGTGGTGCTGAGCGATCCTCCCGAGTGATCCCCTCTGTGCGCAGGAGGCGCCCTTTTCGGAGCACCCGGTGAATGGGGCGGCGGAGAACGCCTCCTGCGTTATGGGGTTTCCTATACGGGCGGTCTTTTCGCATCGAGCCCGCCATGACGCAATCCGTCCGTATGGCTCGGCGGTTCCGGAGGCGAGCCACTCCCTCGACACGGTGCTGCCGCTCGGACACGGCAAGGAGCTTCCGGAAAAAGCCGGAGAATCACCGCTCACGCCCG